>Ga0247727_10000076_pt1 | contig 209311 bp, 155 predicted proteins | sample WisWelCaveWW1625_FD_202498 | JGI IMG/M metagenome (GOLD analysis project Ga0247727, IMG submission 202498) | Biofilm microbial communities from Wishing Well Cave, Virginia, United States - WW16-25 | ecosystem: Environmental > Aquatic > Deep subsurface > Groundwater > Cave microbial mat... | reverse complement strand
GATGCGCTGCGCCAGGATCGAGAGCAGCTGCCGGTCCAGGAAGTTGAACAGGTAGACCAGCACCAGCACGGCCAGCGCGAGGCGCGCCCCGCGGGCCGCTGGCGAAGGCGTGTCGTCCGCGGGAGGCATGTCGGGGCGCGATGGTAGTCACTAGGATGCCGCGCATGAACCACCTGCTCCACGCCGCTCTCGTGCTGACCGCCGCCGTGGCTCCGGGCGCGTGCACGACTGGCGCTGGGGAAGCGGCGCCGCCGGACGAGGGCCGGCCGTCGCCGACGGCGGCTGCCGCGCCGCGACAGGTGCGCGAGCTGCAGCCGATCCTGGCGCCGAGCCTGGACCAGGTCGTGCGCCTGTGGATCGCGGAGCGCGCGCGCCTCGATCCGTTCTGGGCCACGCGCGCCGGCGTGCACGACCACGACGACCGGCTCACGCGCTTCGACGACCCGTCCTGGCTGGAACGGGAGCGGCTCGCTCGACGCACGCTGGCCGATGTCGAAGGCCTGCTGGCCCGCGACCTGCCCGCGCCCGAGGCGACCGACGTCAGGCTGCTGCACAGCCAGCTCCTGGCCGAGGTCCACGAGTTCGAGCGCCACGACGCACGCCGCGAGTCGCCGGCGCTGCCGCTCACGGCCATCGCCGCGGTCAACGACCTGCTCGTGCGCGACTTTGCGCCGCCGGCGCGGCGCGCGTTCCTGGCCGTGGCGCGCCTGCGCGAGCTGCCGGCCGTGGTCGCCGACGCGCGCGCCGTGGTCGGCCGCCCGCCGCGCCTGTGGACGGAGATGGCGCTCGAGGAGCTGGACGGCGCGCAGCAGTTCCTCGACTCCGTGCCGGAGCTGGCCGGCCCGACGCCCGGCCTCGCCGACGCGCTGGCCGGCGCGCGCGCCGCGCTGTCGGACTACCGCGCCTGGCTGCAGGCCGAGGTCCTGCCGCGCAGCGACGGCTCGTACGCCATCGGCCGCGCCGAGTTCGACTGGCGGCTGCGCCACGCGCACCTTCTCGACCTGGACGCCGACCGCCTGCTGGCGCTGGGCCGCGAGCAGTTCGAGCTGACGTTGCGGATGCTGGAGCAGACGGCGCACGCGATCGACCCGGAGCGCGACTGGCAGGAGCAGCTCGCGCTGATGATGGAGCAGCACCCGACGGCCGAGGGCCTGCTGGACGCCTACCGCAGCGAGGCCGCGCGCGCGCGGGCCTGGCTGGTGGACCAGGACATCGTCGGCCTGCCGCAGGAGTCGCTGCAGATCCGCGAGACGCCGGCCTTCATGCGCACGACCATCCCCTTCGCGGCCTACGACAGCCCGGCGCCGCTGGACGCGAGCCGGCTCGGCACCTTCTGGGTCACGCCCGACCCGCAGGCGCACATCCTCAGCGACATCCCCGGCACGACCTGGCACGAGGCCTATCCGGGTCACCACACGCAGCTCGTGTACGCCAAGGACAACCCGTCGCTGGTGCGGCGGCTGAACGAGAGCCCGCTGCTCTCGGAGGGCTGGGGCCTGTACTGCGAGGAGCTGGCGCACGAGACCGGCTACTACGACGATCCGCGCGAGCGCCTGATGCAGTTGAACTGGCGCCTGCAGCGCGCGGCGCGCGTCATCCTGGACACGTCGATCCACGCCTTCGGCATGTCGCACGCGGAGGCGGTGGACTTCCTGGTGCAGCAGGTTGGGCTGTCGCGCCCGACGGCGGTCGCGTCGGCCAACGCCTACACGCAGCAGCCCACGTACTTCTCCACCTACCTGCTGGGGATGCTGGAGATCGTGCGCCTGCGCGATGCCTGCCGCGCGCGGCTGGGCACGCAGTTCACGCTGCGCGAGTTCCACGAGCGGCTGCTGCGCTGCGGCAACATCCCGCCGGCGCTGATCGAGGCCGAGCTGGCGGAGTGGCGCTGAGCGCGACGGGGTGCCGGGAGCTTGCCGGATTCGCGCCAGCCGCTGCGTCGGTGGCGGCTCTTCGGCGGGCTGTCCGCCAGTGCTACCGTGTTGCGTCGTTGCGCCCGCGCGGGAAGCCCGCGCCGCCGTCCGCCGTCTGGAGCCCCATGATCCTCCGCACCCTCGCCCTGCTGGTCGTGCTGGCCGCGCCGGTCGCCGGCCAGTTCTTCTATGTCCTCAACATCAACGGCAAGTTGACCGTCAACGGCACGGTGCTGGACAAGCTGCCCTCGGACTTCGACCCGGAGACCGGCCAGTTCTTCACCCAGCAGTGGTATGCGCTGGACGTCGAGGGCCCCGACCGTCACGCGCTGCGCTACGACGGCCGGCTGCACGCGAACGGTAAGAAGACCGCGCAGTTCGTGATGGGCATCGACGGCACCACGCTGTACGGCTGGCGCTCGCTGGACGCCACCGACAACGCCGTGCACCTGCTGCGCCAGGACGGGCTGCTGGTCAAGGACGACACCAGCGTCGTGACCTACCCGCGCGGGAGCTTCTTCTTCACCGCGCTGGTGGTGCAGTCGGTGCTCACCGAGGACACGGTCTTCGCGCTGCGCACGGACGGCTCGATCTTCTCGGGCACGTCCACCACGGCGGTGGCCAAGCTCACGGCGTCCGTGGAGGGTGAGCCCGCGGACGGCACGCAGGACACCACGGTCTGGGTCGACCTGGTCCTGGACCTCCTGGACGGCAAGCTCTACGCGCTGCGCATCGACGGCCGGTTGTGGTCGGTCAACCTTGCGGACATCGCTGGCGGCGGTGCGGCCGTCGGCGACGGCAGCGTGCCCGCCGGCAGCGAGGTGGGCAAGCTGCCCTTCCCGCTGACGCCGTCCGGTGACGACCTGTACGTCGACCTGGCGTACGGCGGCACGACCTGGCGCGCGCTGCGGATCAACGGCGAGGTCTACACCTCGGCCTCGGTGCTCGATCCGCTGGCGGACTACGCCGGCAGCGGGCTGGGCGACGAGGCCTTCGCGGTCGTGGCCGCCGACATCGACGATACCTACGCGCTGCGCGTCGACGGCGCGTTGTTCGAGAACACGACCGAGAACGACCCGATCCTGAACCTGAGCCAGCCGGCGACCGGCTACGGCGCGCTGGCCCTCGGCGCCGACCCGCCCGATCTGTCCAGCTTCAAGAACCCGCGGCCCAAGGCCTCGCCCTACACGGTCACGCTGCGCGAGGGCGTGACCGCCTCCGTGCCCGTGCTCGTGGCGGACATCGAGAAGCTGCCGGTCGACCTGGTCGTGACCGAGGACCCGCTGGCGCCGCTGCCGGCGGGCGTCACGTTCCAGGAGGTCGACGACGGCAACGGCGGCCTGCTGCGCACTCTGGAGTGGGACGGCAGCGGCCTGGCCGGCACGTACCCGTGCAAGCTGATCGCCGACGACGGCGAGACCACGCCGCGCAAGTTCACCACGAAGATCAAGGTCAAGATCGCCGACATCGACCCGCTCAAGAACAAGCCGCCGTCGCCGGCCGGCATCAAGCAGGTGCTGGCGCTGGTCGGCTACGAGGTGCGCATCCCGATCCTGGCCGACGACCTGGACGGAGACGCCGTGGAGGTCACGGTGAACGAGGCGAAGTACCCGTTCACGGCCGGCGCCGCCTTCGACGGCATGACCGACGTGTTCACCTGGACGCCGACCTTCGACGACGTCGGCGTGAAGTCGGTCAAGTTCTCCTTCTTCGACGGCGTCAAGACCAAGACGCGCACGTACAAGGTCAAGGTCATCAGCCCGCTGATCTTCGAGGACGCGCCGTAACGCCACCGGCCGCGGCACCTCGGCCACGCGCACTTTTCCGGCCTTCGGCCCGGTCAGACCGCTGGACCGGCTCTTCGTGCGCGGGCGCGTGGCCTGCACGCGGCAATTCGCCTCGCGCCTGGACCTCGCGCGCCTGGCCTGCGACCACCTGCCGCTGGTGGTCGACCTGGACCTGACACGCAAGTGAGGCGGGGGGTGAGGGCCGGGCGCGCCACGGACCAGCCCGCTCATCGAAGGCGCGTCCCTGCATGGAAGCGCCTCGGGGCGCCCGTGCCGGCACGCTGCGGGGGTACGTCCCGGCCGATGGACAGCGCCGCAAGTCGTGCTGCTGGCGACCTAGACCGGAAAAGCTGCCGGAAGTGCGAGCCGCCGACTGGACGCACGTGCAAGTCGGGTGTAGACCAAGGCCGGCTTTCGGATCGAACCACCGCAAAGAGGGAGAACCGCATGTCGTCTCGCCACGTCGCCCGTGCCCGTCATTCCCGCCCGTCGCGCCGCCCCGCCGTGGTCCTGCGCGTCGGCCTCTCCATTGCTGTCGCCATGGGGGGGCTGTCGCCTGACGCCTCCGCGCAGTCGGTGTCGACGAAGGTCGTCTACGGCTGCCAGAACAACGTGCTCTACGAGCCGGTTCCGCTGATGAACAACGACCACTTCGGGGCGTCGATCAGCTTCTCGGGCGACTGGAACGGGGACGGCTACAAGGACCAGGTCATCGGCGGGCACAACGACGCGACCAAGATCGTGCCGCCGGGCGCGTCCGACCCGGCGCTCAGCCGCGCGGCCCTGTACCTCGGCGGCCCGGGCGGCATGGCGACGGCGCCGGTGCTGATCTTCAACGGCAACGGCACGCGCGACCAGTTCGGGGAGCGGGTCGGGTTCCTCTCCGACCTGAACGGCGACGGGCGCGACGAGCTGGTCGTCACGGCGCCCAATTGGCCGGTCCAGGACACGCGTACGGGCGCACCTACTTCTTCTTCGGGCGGCCCGACGGCAGCTATACGCCAGGCACGCTCACCGCGGACCAGTGCGCGAGCCTCATCATCGAGGGCGACGTTCCCGGACAGCGCTTCGGCGACGCGTTCGCCTCGAGCCGCGGCCTGCACCCCGACGCCGCCAGCGACTTCCTCATCGGCGCTCCAGGCTCCAACGTGACGGACAGCGCCGGCGGCACGGCCTACGCGGGCCGGGTGTACGGGTTCTTCGGCGCCTCGCTGACGCCGCTGCTGCCGTTCGGACCGCCGCTGCCATGCCCCGCGCCGCTGGTCCTCTCGGCGGCCTTTGCCGATCAGGTGTTGTGCGGCGAAGCGCAGGGCGACCGCTTCGGGCATGCGCTGGCGATCCTCGGAAACACCGATGGCAACGCGGGCGCCGAGTTCGCGGTGGGGGCGCCGCAGGTGAAGCTGGACTCGGGGCTGCCGCGCAACATGAGCGGCCCGGGCTACGTGAAGGTCTTCGATTACGCCAACACGTGCGTGGACGTCATCCCGAAGACGCTGCAGGGTGAACAGGGGGCGCCCCCGGACGACGTGAGCCTGGGCGAAGCGTTCGGGTTCGCGCTGGCGAGCGGGGTGGACATCGGGGGCGATCCGCTCACGGGCGCCCCTGACGGCATCAACGACCTCTTCGTCGGGGCGATCTTGTTCGACGTGGGACGAGGAGTGTCCACGCCGACCATCGATTCCGGCGCCGTGCATGTGTTCTCGGGGTTCGACTTCACGAGGCTGCTGCCGGGTGTCGATCTGCCCGGCCCCGCGGAAGCCGAAGTGACGCGTCTGTTCGGCACGAAGGACATGATGTTCTACGGGTCCTCGATCGCGACGGTGGCGAACATCGTCGGATCGATCGATCCGACGATCCCGGACATCGTGGTGGGATCGATGCGTGACGGCTCGGAGTACATCGCGGAACTTCCGTGCGGGCCGATTCCCGACACGATCATGCCGACCGAGGAGCAGGGCGGGCTGCTCTCGGGCACGGTGCGCATCATCGACGGGGCAACGCCCGACGGAGCCCCGCACTTCCTGATCTTCGGCGAGCGGCCGAGGGACGGCATGGGCTTCGAAGTCGCCGCCGGCCCGTACGACCAGAACGGCATCGCGATCGTCAGCGCGGGCCTGCGCTGGTCGAAGCCCGAATTCGAGGCCTGCATTCCGCCCGATCCCGTCCTGTGTCCGCGGGAAACGGGCCGCGTGTACGTGTTCTACGCCGATGCGCTGAACGCGATCCCGTGAGCCAATCAGGCGCGACATGCCGACGAGCGGTGAGCCCGAACAGCGCGGCCAGCGCGCTGGCTGCCGCGGTGATCTTTGCGATCTGGCTGTCGCCGGGTCGCACCGCGCCTGATCAAGGCGATGGCGTGGCCTTGCGCCGGGAAGCAGTGGGTGGCCTGCGTGCGGTGCCGGCGTGTCACGCGGGAGGAACGCCGCTGGCGTGGGATGGGATCGTCAACCACCCCGCATGGAGGTCGCTCCCGCTGGCCTTCGTGGAGAACCAGGGCCAGTGGGCGACGCCCGCCCGATACCTGGCCCGCCGCGGTGGGATGACGATACGCATCGAGCCAGACGCGCTCGTGTTTCAGTTGGTCGAGTCGCGACAGGGCGATCCTGGAGTCGTTGGTGTCGCCGAAGCGAGCGGCGCACCGGCATCCGGAGAGGAAATGCCCGTGCCACGCCGGGGTGTTGTCGTCCGCCTCGTCTTCGAGAACGCGTCGCCGACCATGTCGCTCCGTGCGGACCAGCCCCTGCCTGGTGACCACAACTTCTTCCTCGGCAACGATCCGGCCCGGTGGCGCAGTCGTGTTCCCGGCTTCGCGACGGTGACATACGCCGGCCTGCAGAACGGCGTGGACCTGGTGCTTCACGAGCGGGACGGGCGGCTCGAGTACGACGTGTGCCTCGCGCCCGGCGCGAACCTGGGGCAAGTCGTGATCCGTTGTGAGGGCATCGAGGACTTGCACATCTCGGACGATGGCAGCCTGGTGCTCGCGACGGCGCTCGGTCCGGTCGTGCAGGCCCTGCCGCAAACGTGGGAGGAGGACGCGTCCGGCGAGCGCCATCCGCTGGCCTGCCGGTACCGGCGTCTCGACGCGCTGCGCTACGGATTCGAAGTCGAGGGCCGACAGTCGTCCCGCCTCCTCGTGATCGACCCGGGCGTGACTTGGGCGACGTATCTTGGCGGCGTCAACTCCACCGACCTTCCGCAAAACGTGGCGGTGACCGCGGACGGCGACGTCATCGTGTCCGGGCAGACGGACTCGCCGGACTTTCCGGTCACGCCGGGCGCGTTCGACGAGATCGGTCACGCTGCGTTCCTCACAAGCGACCAGTACGTCACGCGGCTGTCGGCCGAGGGAGACATGCTGGTCTATTCGACCTTCATTGGCGGTTCCGGCAACGAAGGCGCCCAGGGGATGTACGTCGACGAGGCCGAGGTGATCACGCTGGCCGGGGGCACGACCTCGCTGGACTACCCGACGACGCCGGGCGCCTTTCAACGCAAACCTGGTGGGGCCGATAAGGGACGCCCTCGTCGCGCAACTGAGCGCGACGGGCGACGCGTTGCTCTACGCCACGTACCTTGGCGGGAACAACCCGAGCACGTCCACCGAGATCGCGACGGACGTCGCCGTTCGCCCCGACGGCACGATCGTCGTCTCCGGCTCGACCTGCGCCCCCGACTTCCCCGTGACGCCCGATGCGATGGACCCATCCTTCACCCCGCTGTGCGACGGATTCCTGAGCGTGCTGGATCCCGCCGCCGTCGGCTCTGCGCAGCTTGTCTACAGCTCCTTCCTGCTCGGCGGAGGTTTCCTGTTCATCCACCTCGAGGATGACGGCAGTCTGCTCGGCGTCGGGCACTCGGCGGATCCGACGTTTCCGACGACGCCCGGCGCCTTCGATTCCGACTTCGCGGGCGCGATCGCCGGGATCGAGGGGATCGCCGCCCGCATGGCCCCGGACCTCAAGTCCTACTTGGCCGCGACCTACATCGACCTGAGCGTGCTGGACGTGGCCTTCGCGCCGCCCGGTAGCATCACCATCGGCGCCAACATCCTCGGCGCGTCGCTGCTCACACCCGGCGCCTACGACACCACCTCCAACGGTGGCATCGATGTCGCCGTGGGCCGGCTCTCCGCCACGCTGAGCGAGTGGGAGTGGGGCACCTTCATCGGCGGCAGCACGGGCGAGAGCGCCAACGGCATCGCCGTCGACCCGTCCGGCGCCGTGATCATTACGGGCGGCACGGCCTCGTCCAACTACCCGGTGACTCCCGGGGCGCATGACACGGTTTACAGCGGCGGCCTCGGCGATGCCTTCGTCTCCTACCTCTCCACGGACGGCAGCCAGCTCCTCTACAGCACCTTTCTCGGCGAGTCGGCCAGCAGCTCCATCCGCGGGCAGGCGGCTGCCGCCCTCGACATCGCGGAGGCCATCGTCGTCGGCGACGGCGCCAAGTCGGCGTTCCCCGTCACGCCCGGGGCCTTCGACACGACCTACAACGGCGGCGGCCTCGGCGGCGACGGCTTCGTGGTGAAGCTGCCGCTGACGCTGGCCTGGGACACGGTGGGCGCCGGCATCGCCGGCACGCTGGGCGTGCCCAAGCTGCAGGGCCAGGGGTTGCTGTGCGCGGGCCAGACCGCGACGCTCACGCTCACCCGCGGCAAGCCCAACGGCACGGCCACGCTGGTGATCGGCCTCGGGCTGCTGCTGGCGCCGTTCAAGGGGGGCACGCTCATCCCGACGCCGGACATCCTGATCCCGGGGCTGCCCATCAGCGGCAGCGGCGTCATGGTGCTGAGCGCGCCTTGGCCAGCGGGCATTCCCGCAGGCTTCACGTTCCACTTCCAGGCGTGGATCGCGGATGCGGTGGCGGTGCAGGGCTTCGCGGCGACGAACGGGCTGTCGGCCACGACGCCCTGAGCGCGTCGAGCGCGACGCATCGCAGCGTCACCCGCCTCGCGCGCGCAGCCACTCCGCCATGTCCTCGCGCCGCTGGAACGCCGCCCAGTCGCGCGGCGTGCCTTGGTGCGTCGCATCCAACGCACTGACGTCCGCGCCGCGCAGCAGCAGCAGCGCCGCGACGTCCTGCTGGCCCGCGCCGGCGGCGGCGTGCAGCGGCGTGTGCCCGATGGCGGAGCGCTGGTCGGGGGCGGCGCCGCGCTCCAGCAGCAGGGCCGCCACGCGCTCGGAGCCGGAGTCGGCGCACACGTGCAGCGGCGCGGCGCCGGTGAAGAAGCCGAGGCAGTCGCGTGGCGTGGTGAGGCGGTCGCGGGCGGGCGGGTCGGCGTCCAGCAGCGTGGCGGCGTCCAGCACGTCGTCCAGCGCGGCGGCCAGGTGGATATCGCGCTCGCCGGTGGGGGCCAGGCACAGGCGCGCGGACTCGTGGTGCGCGCGGCGCGTGGCCAGCACGCGGCCGGGCGAGTTGCCGCGGCCGTCGCGCGCGGCGGGGTCGGCGCCGCGCGCCAGCAGGAGGCGCGCGAGGTCGGGAGCGGCGGCGAAGTGCAGCGGCGTCGCGCCGCCGGGGCCCCGGGCGTGGACGCGCGCGGGGTCCTCGTCCAGCAGCTTGCCGAGCAGGGCGGCGTCCTCCAGCAGGCAGGCGGCCACTGCGTCCAGCGTGGCGTGGCGCGCGAGCAGCAGCGCGGCGGCGTCGCGGCGGCCCTTGGCCAGCGCCAGGTGCAGCGGCGACCAGCCCTCGTAGTCGCCCTGCGCGCCGGGCTCGGCGCCGGCGTCCAGCAGCGCGCGCAGCACCTCGACCTGGCCCCACTCCGCGGCCACCTGCAGCGGCAGCGGCCGACCGCCCCAGAATGGGTGTGGGCCGGCGGCGTCGCGCAGCGACGGGTCGCGCGCCAACGCCGCCTGCACCTCCGCCAGCGTGCCGCGGGCGCAGGCGTGCAGGAAGCCCGCGACCTCGCGCGCGCGCGCGTCGTCCGGCATCAGCCCGATCCGTGCGGGTGCCGGCCGCGCCAGGCCTCGAAGCCGCCGGTCATGGACCAGACCTGCGCGAAGCCCTGCTCCAGGAAGTAGGCCGCGCCGCCGAGGCTGGTGTGGCCGTGGTAGCAGTAGACCACCAGCGGGCGGTCGCGCGGCGTCGCGTCCAGGAAGCGCTGCAGGCTGGCGTCGTCCACGGGCACGGCGCCGGGCACGTGCGCGGCGCGGTGGCTCAGCGGGTCGCGCACGTCCACGAAGGTGGCGCCGCCGGCGGCGTGCAGACGCTGCGCCTCGTCCACGGAGATCTCGGGGATGGCGTCCATGGCGTTCGAGTCTAGCCCGTCCGGCTTTCCGTCGCGCCAGCGCCTTGGCGGCGGCGGCGCCCTCCCGGGACGATTCCGCGAAGCGGCGTGACGGCGGCCGGCGTGCTGCGGTTCTGGCTTGACGACGTGAGCGTGCCGCCAGCGCGGCGGCGTGCGGACGTCGCAACCAGGCACATCTCGACGTGACCGCGCCCCCGCGTCCGGCCCGCTGGCCGTGCGCCCGGGCGCTCCACGGAGGCCGCTCCCATGACGCTCGCCCACGCCCGCATGCCGTCCCTGATCGCCGTCGTCGTGCTGGCGCTGTTGCCGGCGCCGCGCGCCAGCGCGCAGGAGGGCGAGCTGTTGCCGCTGGCCGGGGAGGCCGGCGTGCGCCGCACGGGCGAGCCCATCCCGCTGCTCGCGCCTGGCGCGGGCGTGGTCGGCGGGCCGGCGACGGGCTGGGGCACGGACGACGAAGCCGGCACCATCGGCCTGGGCGTGGACGTCGGCAGCGGCGCCTTCGCGTGGGACTCGCTGGAGATCTGGCAGCCGGGCGTGGCTGGGCTCGACCTGCGCGTCGAGCGCTTCCACCTCAGCAGCGCGGGCTACGACAGCCCGCTGGGCTGGAACTGGGATTCGCCGCTGTTCATGCGCGTCTCGGACACGGGCACGAACACGACCGCCACGCTGCACGACGGCCGCTTCAACTCGGGCGCCTTCACCTTCACGGGCAGTGGCGGCGGGCTGTCGCGCTACAAGACGCCCAACGCCTGGTTCCTGACGCTGACGCGCACGGGGACGGGCGCGCTGGCGGTGTACTCGGCCGTCGCGCCGCAGGGCGAGACGTTCCGCTTCGAGTTCGACCTGCTGCAAGGCGGCAAGAACTGGTACCGCATCAAGGACCTGACCGACGCCAACGGCAACCGGCTGGTGTTCGCCTACGCGGCCAACGGCCTGCTGCAGACGGTGACGGACACGGTGGGCAACCAGGCCAGCCTGGCCTGGATCCTGACCGGCGTCAACGCGGGCCGCGTGCAGTCCGTGACGGCGCCCGGCGGCGCGTCCCTGACCTTCGCGTACGACGCGCTGGGCCGGCAGGTGAGCGTGCAGCGGCCCATGCCCGACGGCGCGGGCGGCAGCGCCATCGAGCTGCTGGCCTACGACGGCGCCGCGCGGCTGGTCTCCATCACCAACCCCGGCGACGCCGCGCCGTGGCTGGTGAACACCTACGACGCCGTCGGCCGCGTCGTCGCGCAGCAGCGCGGCGCGGCGGGCCAGGTCAGCACCTGGAGCTGGGGCGCCTGGCCGACGGTGAGCCGCACCGACCGCCTCGGGCAGGTCACCGACTTCCTCATCGACACGGCCACCGGCCTGGTCGTGCAGCAGAGCGTGCGCGACATGAGCCAGCCCGGCAGCGCGTGGACGACCACCTTCCAGTACGACGCCCAGCGCCACCTGGTGAGCGAGACCAAGCCCGACGGGCAGGTCTTCCTGTGGACCTGGGAGACCTCGGCGGACGCGCGCCGCCGCAACAACCTGGTCAAGCTCGTGCACAAGGCGTCGGCCGGCGCGACGTCCGGTCTGACGCGCACGTGGGCGTACACCAGCGACTGGAACAAGCTGGCCTGGGAGATGACGCCGCGCATGAACGCGGCCACGGGCGGCAGCTTCGACGCCACGAAGGCCAGCGTCTTCGCCTACGACTCCCTGGGCAACATGACCTCGGCCAGCTTCCCGCAGGTGACCACGCCCAGCGGCCCGCAGGCGGCGCAGATCACGTGGGGCTACGACGCCCGCGGCCGCGTCAGCGCGTTCACCGACGCGCGCGGGCTGCTGACGTCGATGCAGTACGACGACAGCGTCCTGCCGCGGCCGTTCCCGACCACGGTCGTGGCCGACCCGGCGGGCGCGGCGCTGGCGCAGGCTTTCGCCTACGACGCCGCCAACCTCATGGTCCGCGCCACGAGCGCGTGCGCCTGCGCGGGCGGCCCGTCGCAGGCCGACTTCGTCTACGACGCCAACCGCCGGCTGCGGCAGGCGCTCGTGCTGGTGGACCCCGTGACGCAACGCCAGACGTGGTTCGACCACGACGCGCAGGGCCGCCTGGTGGCGACGCGCGTGCAGGACGACTCGCCCGTCGGCGACGGCTGGGCCGTGACCACCTACGCGTACGACGTGCTGGGCAACCTCGCGTCGCTGGGCGAGGACGTGGACGCCGGGCACGTGGCCGTCTCGGGCTGGAGCTGGGACGCCGAGGAGCGGCTGCTCGAGGCCTGGTCGCCCGCCGGCCGCGGCGTCCGCTACGCGCACGACGAGCGCGACCTGCTGGTGGAGCAGCGGCGGCTGGGCGACGCGGCGGATCCCGGCGACGACGTGGTCACGCTGGCGCAGCACGACGCCAGCGGCCGCCTCGCGCGCCTCGACTTGCCCGACGGCACCTTCGAGCAGCTCGCGTACGACCCGTGGGGCCGGCTGGCCAGCAGCACGGACGCGGCGGGGCGCGTGACCGCCTACGCCTGCGACGAGGACGGTCGCATGCTGTCCGAGGAGGTTCGATCCGCCGCCGGCGCGCTGCTGGATCGCTGGAACCTGGCCTGGGACGAGCGCGGCCGACTGACGCTGGCCGAGCGCCTGGCCGCCGACGCGGCCGGCGCGCCGCTGGGTGGCGGCGACGGCTTCGACACGCTGACGGTCGAGCGCGACGCGGGCGGCCTCGTGACCGCCAGCCACTTCGAGAACGGCTCCGCCGCGACGCGCAGCCACGACCTCTTCGGGCGCCTGCTGTCCGAGCGCGACTCGCTGGTGCCGGCCAACGGCGTGGACGTCGAGTACCACGCCAACGGCCTGCCGCACCGGCTGTACGCGGTCGAGGGCGACCCCGCGACCGGGCTCTCGCCGCGGCGGCTGCTGTCCGAGTGGCTCAGCTACGACCTCGAGAACCGGCCGCTGCAGGTGCGCGATGCCCAGGGCGCCACGGTCGCCTGGAGCTGGACGCTGCGCGGCGACCCGCGACGCATCGTGGACCGCACCGGCCGGCGCGCCGACATGACCTGGGACGAGGCGCGCCGCATGCGCACGCACGAGCGTCCGCTGGACCCGGTCAACGACCCAGGGCTGGAGACCCTGCACCACGACTACGCCTTCGATGACGACGGCCTGCTGGTCTCGGCCACCGTGGTCAACGCGCCCTTCGGGCCCGACCAGACGACGCTGCTGGACCGCGACCTCTTCGGCCTGCTCGACGCCGTGGTGTGGCCGAACGGCACGCTGGAGGACTACGAGTACGACGGCGCGCTGCGTCTGTCGCGGCACGTCAACCCGCAGGGCAGCGTGATCGACCACGTGTACGACGCCCTCGGCCGCCTGTCCGACCGCCTGATCACCCACGGCCCGGGCGTGGGCGGCACCAAGCAGGAGCACTACGAGTACGACGCGCTCGACCGTCTGGCCCAGGCCGTCAACGGGGACTACGAGGTCACGCGCACGTTCGACTCGCTGGACGCGCTGGAGAGCGAGACCATCAAGGACCTGGCGCTGGGCGTGGCGCGTACGAGCCGCGCCGGCTACGACGCGGCCGGCCGCATGGTGCGCCTGGAGTACCCGGCGCACACGGCGGCCGCGCCCGACGCGCTGCTGCTGGGCTGGGACGCCGCCGACCGCCTGACCTCGCTGGTCAAGCAGGAGGGCGCGACGCAGCGCACGGTGGCGCAGTTCTCGTGGATGGGCGACCGGCTGCTGCGGCGCTGGAACGGCACGGTCGAGACGCTGGCCGGCTGGGACGCCCTGGGCCGTCCCTCCTCGATCGAGCACCGGCTGGCTTCCGGCACGCCCGTGGCGCGCTTCGACCTGCGCCACGACGCGGGCACGCACGTGACGGGCGTGCTGCGCACCTTCTACGACGCGGCCGGCGCGCCGCTGCCCGACTCGGCCGCAGGCGGCCTCGCTGGCGGCCTGTCCAACGACTTCGACGCGGCCAACCGCATGGTGGCGACGCGCGGCGGCATCCCCGCGGCCAACTGGCTGGCGGGCTCCGTCGCGGGCGCGCTGCTGCAGACGCTGCTCGACTACGACCGCAACGAGAACCGCGTGGCCGTCTCCGAGAACTCCGGCGGGCCGCTGTGGCAGCTCACGCAGTACGTTTCCGGCCTGCTGAACGAGTACCTGAAGGTGGGCGGGGCTGTGGCCAGCCACGACAAGGGCGGCAACCTGCTGTCGATGCCGGGCGGTCCGACGGTCCTGTCCTACGACTTCGCGGATCGGCCGCTGTCGTGGACGCAGGGCGGCGTCACGGACAGCGCGCGCTACGACGCCTTCGGCCGCCGCATCAGCACGGCCAGCGCCGGGCGCGCCGAGAGCATGACGTACTTCGACGTCTACGCGCTCGAGCAGCTCGTGGCCGGCCCGCTGCCGGCGCCGGTGCGGGAGTTCGTGTACGGCGACGGCCTGGACGAGGCGCTGGAGATCCGCGACGTCAACGCCAACGTGGCCTACCCGATGCTGTCCGACAACCTCGGCAGCCCGGTGGCCTTGCTGACCGGCGCCGGCGCGGTGCTCGAGAGCTACCGCTACACCGTGTTCGGGCGGCGCTTCGCGGCCTCGCCCACGACCGGCGCGATCCTGCCGGGCAACTCCTCGCTGCTGGGCAACCCGGTCACCTTCGCCGGCCGCTGGACCATGAACGGCAACGACCAGCTGCTCGACTTCCGCGCCCGGGCCTACCTGCCGGACTGGGGCCGCTTCGCGCAGCCGGACCCGCTGGGCTACCCCAACGGCCGGCTCAACCTCTACCAGCTCTCGGGCAACGACCCCTACCGCAAGGACAACTGGGGGCTGAACGACGCCGGCGCCATGACCGACCCGCCGGGCGCCAACACGCACGTCGGCATCACGAAGCAGGCGGGCATCGACACCAGCTTCTCGCCGGAAGACACGGACACCGCCGCGCGCGCCAACTGGGACCAGGACCACGGGCCCAACGTGGCCAGCCTCAAGAACCCGTGGGACAGCAACCACTTCAACTACCACGCGCTGGGCCGCTCGCACGCGGAGCAGCAGGCGCGCATGCGCGAGATCATGGACGCAGCCACGACGCAGGGCTACTGCAGCATGCAGGCCTTCGGGCAGGCGCTGCACTACGCCCAGGACATGGTGGCGCACCGCACGCTGGCGGGCGACGTCTACGGCGAGAAGATGGGCCACGCCATGGGCAGCTTGTTCGGCTTCGATCCCGACGGGCCTTCGGACGCGACCGGCAACGAGCAGGTCCCGAACTACATCAACGTCGGCGACCCCGGGTTCGGGGGGAGCCGCTGGATCAAGGCCGGCACGAAGGCGCGCAATCCGCACGGCTACGAGCGCCACCTGCGCAAGCTGCGCGGCATCGCGAACTCCGGCGACCTGATGAAGGAGTTCATGCAGCGCTGCGGGCCGGGCACCGGCTCGGCGCTCTGGCCGCGCTACAACGGCGGCAAGCCCAAGCCCGCGACCACGGGTGGCAAGACGGGCCCGAAGACGGGCGGGGAGACCGAGGGTCCGAGGACGGGCCCGACGACTCCCGGCGGCAGCACGACGACCAAGCCGACCTGCACCGGACCGACGACGCCAGGCGCCAACACCCCGACGACTCCCGGCCCGTCCGGCGCCACGACGCCCGGCCCGACCGGCCCGAGCACGCCAGGTCCCACGGGCCCGACGACGCCCGGCCCGACCGGCCCCACGACGCCGCTGGGTCCGTCGACGCCCGGCCCGCAAGGCCCGACGACGCCAGGGCCCACGACGCCCGGTCCCGGCATCGGCCCGACCACGGGCCCGAAGAAGCCCAAGGGCCCGACCACGCCGGGCGGCGAGTGGCCCAAGGATCCCGACAAGCCGGTCACGCCCGGAAGCGGCTCCGGCGGCGGCGGCTGACGCCTGGCGGCGGGCGCGACGCCGAGGCGCCGCGCGCGCCGACCGGACCCGACATCCAGACCCCGGGGGAGCGGCCCGTCCCGGCCCCTGACCCCGGACAACCACAAGGAGGTACATGCCATGCGACTCACTCACGCGGGACTCGTGCTGCTCTTCACCCTGGCTCTCGGCGCCCTCGCGCCGCCGCTGGCTGCGCTCGCCCCGGCTCCGCAAGTCGCGGGGGGCGGCGCGAGCGGCGACTCGGCGACGACGAAGGAGCAGGACCCCTGCATCGAGCTCGGCAAGAACGACTGCAAGACGCTGCAGCCGGGGCAGTGCGCCAAGACCGCCTCGGGCGAGCAGGTCACCAACACCGGCGGCTCGTCGATCAAGGTCTGCACCGACAAGAAGGGCAAGGTCAAGTCGATCGACCTGGGCGAGTCGGGCTCGGCCAAGTACAGCGGCAACGGCGGCAAGTTCTCCGTCACCGGCGGCGGCGCCTGCTCGCTGGACGTCCAGGGGGACAACAACACGGTGACGGTCACCATGGGCGCCAACAGCGGCGGCGGCTCGGTGGACGTGACGGGCAACGGCAACACCGTCAACAACACCGCCAACGGCCACGGCGGCACGCTCTTCAACTCGTCCCCCAACCCCAACGGGGCGGCGAACACGCTCAACCTCGGAGGCGAGGCGGGCAACCAGACCGGCGGCGTCTGGACCGTGAACCCGTGACGCACCGGCACCTCGCTTCCATCCACCGCAACCACAGGAACCTGGAGATCGACCCATGAACGCCCTCTCGCGCATCGCCGCGCTGACCCTCGCCCTCGCGCTGCCCATCGTCGTGCCCAGCGTGCTGAACCAGAGCCTGCCGCCGCAGTCGGCGAACTGCGGCGCGTGCGTGTGCATCACGCCCGGCTCGACCGTCACCGTCCCCGACGGAAGCTGCGGCATCACCGCGCCCGGCGGCGACACGATCTCGGCCGTCGGCGGCCCGGTCACCGTGACGACGGATGGCGCCAACGCCCTGACGTCGGTGGTCATGCCCGCGGGCGTCCACGCGGATGTCGACGTGGTCAGCGGCGCGGCGGCCTTCGTCGTCATCGGCGGCGGCGGGTCCTCGGCCGTCGTGGCCGGGCACGGCCTCGCGCTCGACGTCAACCTGCCGGCCGGCGTGCTGACGCTGACCGGCACGGGCAACACGGTGGACGACAGCAACGCGTCGGCGTCGCCGGCGCGTTACGTGTCGATCTTCGCCGGCCCGGCCAGCAACCGGCTGAACATGCACGGTCACGCCGGCTTGCGGGTCGAGGGGCCCTGGTTCGTCGATCCCTGATCCGGCGCGCGGGCCGCAAGCGCCGCACCGGCACGGCCGCGGCGTCGTCCCGCCTCGCGCGGGGCGGCGCCGCGGCGCTCGGGCGGCGCCGCGGCGCTTCGCGCGCGGGCTATCATCGCGCACCATGCTGGTCCTGTTCGACATCGACGGCACGCTGCTGCTCTCGCACGGCGCCTCCATGCAGTGCTTCCGGGCCGCCGGCCTCGAGGTGCTGGGCCGCGAGCTGCAGGTCGATGGCCACAACTTCGGCGGCGGCCTCGATCCGCTCATCTGGCGCGACCTGTGTCGGCTCAACGGCGTGCCAGAGCCCGAGGCGCAGCATGCCGCCTTCCGTGCCGCCTACGGCCGGCGGCTGCGCGAGCGGCTGGCCGAGGGCGGCGTGGCCTACGCGCTGCCCGGCGTCCCGGCCCTGCTGGACACGCTGCGCGCCCGCGACGACGTCGCGCTGGGGCTGCTGACCGGCAACTATCCCGAGACCGGCTGCCTCAAGCTGGCCGCCGCGGGCCTGGACGTCGAGCACTTCGGCGCCGCGGCGTGGGGCACCGACGGCGGGCACCGCCGCGAGCTGCTGCCCGTGGCCCTCGCGCGTCACGCCGCGCGCACGGGCCGGCGCCTGACGCCCCAGCGCGTGGTCATCGTGGGCGACACGCCGCACGACGTCGACTGCGCCGCCGCGCACGGCGCGCGCTCGCTGGCCGTGGCCACCGGCACGCACCCCGCGGAGGCGCTGCGCGCCGCGGGCGCCACGCTCGTCGTGCCGGACCTGTCCGACACCGCGCGCGTGGTGGAGTGGCTGGTGGCGTGAGCGACCTCGCCCGCGCCGCGCTGCTGCTGGCGCTCTCGGCCGGCTGCGCCTTCTGGATCTGGGCGGCCAGCGCCGCCGTGCGCGCCGTGCGCCGCGTGCCGCTGCTGGACGACTGGCCGCTGCCCGCCGACGCGCGCTGGCCGTCGCTGTCCGTGGTCTCGCCCGCCTGCGACGAGGCCGCCACGCTGGAGGCCGCCGCCCGCGACCGCCTGCGGAGCGACTACCCGGACGTCGAGTTCCTGCTGGTGGACGACCGCTCGCGCGACGGCACCGGCGCCCTCGCCGACTGCCTGGCCGCCGCCGACTCGCGCCTGCGCGCGCTGCACGTGCGCGAGCTGCCCGCGGGCTGGCTGGGCAAGGTGCACGCGCAGCAGGTGGGCCTCGACGCCGCGCGCGGCGAGTGGATCCTGTTCTCGGACGCCGACGTGCACTACGCGCCCGACGCGTTGCGCCGCGCCATCGCCCTGGCGCAGGCGCGTGGCCTGCAGCACCTGGCCGTCATGCCGCGCCTGCTGCCGGGCCCGCCGCTGCTGGACGCCACGCTGGGCACCTTCGGCCGGCTGTTCCTGCTGGGCACGCGGCCGTGGGCCGTGGAGGATCCGCGCAGCAGCGCGTCCATCGGCGTCGGCGCCTTCAACCTGGTGCGGCGCGATGCGCTCGAGCGGCTCGGCGGCCTGGCCAGCCTGCGGCTGGCCGTCGCGGACGACCTCGAGCTGGGGCGTCTGCTCAAGGCGTCCGGCACGCGGCAGGGCGCGGCCCTGGCGCGGCGCACGGTGTGGCTGCGCTGGTACGACTCGCTGGGCGCGATGGCGCGCGGGCTGGAGAAGGGGCTCTTCGCGCACGCGGGCAACTGCAGGGCGTGGCCACTGGTCGGGGCGGCGGTCCTGCTGCTGTTCCTCGACCTCGCGCCGTGGCTGGCGCTGCTGCTGCCGCACGGGGCGCCTTGGCTGACGGTGCTGGGCGTCGTCGTCGTGGCGGCCGTGGTCGGTGGCAGCGCGCTGGGCGAGCGCTGGGCCGGGCGGCGCGCGTGGGTGGCGCTGCTGCAGCCGCTGGGCGGCGCGTGCATGGCGTGGATCATGCTGCGCGCGGCCGTGATCGGCACGCGGCGCGGCGGCGTGCTGTGGCGCGGGACGCTTTATCCGAGCGAGGTGCTGCGGGAGGGGGCGGCGCGGGGGTGACGTGCGACCCGGGCAACTTTGGAAGAATTGCTCGGAGCATTTCTTCCAGCGCATTGCTCGGAGCAATTCTTTCAAAGTTCTCGTGGGGCGCGGACGACGGCGGCTGCTGCGGCATCATGGGCGCATGGCCGACCTCGAGCGCATCACCGTCGCCGCCCACGGCGGCGTACGCCTCTCCTGCCTGCGCGCCGGCCCATCCGGCGGCGAGCCCGTGGTCCTGCTGCACGGCTTCCCCGAGAGCGCGTCGCTGGGCTGGCGCCGGCAGCTTCCGGTGCTGGCCGCAGCCGGCCTGCGCGTCTGGGCGCCGGACCAGCGCGGCTACGGCGAGTCGGACCGGCCGCCGCGCGTGCGCGACTACGTCATCGACGCGCTGTCCGCGGACGCACTGGCCGTGCTGGACGCCGCCGCGCGCGAGGCAGGCCGCCCGCGCGCGCACCTCGTCGCGCACGACTGGGGCGGGGCCGTCGCGTGGTGGACGGCGCTGGCCGTGCCAGAACGCCTGGCCTCGCTTACCGTCCTGAACTGCCCGCCGCTCGGCGTGCTGCGCCGCGCGCTGCTGTTTCGCAACCCGCGGCAGATGGCGCGGAGCTGGTACATCGCGTGGTTCCAGGTCCCGTGGCTGCCCGCGGCCACGCTGGGAGCCGCCCGCGCCGCGCTGCTCGCGCGCGGGCTGCGCGACAGCGGCCGGCGCGCGTCGCCCGGCCGCGGGGCGACGTTCAGCCGCGCGGACCTGGACGCCTACCGCGACGCGGCCACCCGGCCCGGCGCGCTGCGCGCGATGATCGCCTGGTACCGCGCGCTGCCCTTCGACCGCCCGTTGCCGCCCGGCAGCGACGGCCGCGTGCGCGTGCCGGCGCGCCTGATCTGGGGTGCGCGCGACCGCGCGCTGGGACGCGAGCTGGCGCAGGAGTCGATCGCGACCTGCGAGCATGGCGAGCTGCTGTGGGTGGAGGAGGCCACGCACTGGGTGCAGCACGAGGAGCCGCAGCGGGTGAACGCGTGGATCGCGGAGTGGGTTCGGGCGTGGGGGCCGGCGTAGCGCCGGCTCACGCGTCCGGGAGCTCCCAACCCCGCACGGTGCGGTGGGCGGCCAAGGTCAGCGTCGAGGCACCCAACAACACGAGGACGGAAAAGAAGATCCGCTGAAGCATGTCGTCCTCGAACGGGGCCCAGATGTACACGAGGCCGAAGAGGCACTCGACGGCGACCGAGGCGATGAAGACGGAGTGGGACACGACGACGTAGCGGGGTGGGTCTCGCATGCTGGCGTCCTCCGCGTCTGGTTTCTTGGAGTGTAGCGGTCCGCGGCCGATGCGGCTCCCGCTCTGGCGCGAGCACGAGGAAGGAGGCGGGACGGCCCCTGAGGTGCCGCGGATGGCGCAGGCGAGCCAGGACCGTGCCCATGTCGGCCCGCGGGGCCGCGTGCGTGTGGCCAAGCGGTGTCGAAGACCGCCGGGCCCGCTGGCGTTGCCGGGCCGACTTGCCCGCGCGTGGTGCCTTGTGCCTATACTCCCGGCCCGCGTCAGCCCCAACCCTTCAGCCCGGGAGATCGAGCCATGCAGCGCACCCGCCTCGTCACGTCCGTCCTCGTCCTCGCCGTCGGCGCGATCGCCGTGGCGGCAGTTCGGCCGGCCCCCGTCGCGCAGGAGATGCCGCAGCCGCAGGAGCAGCACAAGCACATCCTCGCCGCCGTCGGCGAGTGGGAGGGCACGCTGACCAGCTTCATGATGCCCGGCGCGCCCCCGATGACCGTGCCCGCGCAGGAGTCCATCTCGGCCATCGGCGGCTTCTGGACCCAGTCGCGGTTCACCTGCGAATTCATGGGCATGCCGTACCTCGGCACCGGCTGCGTCGGCTTCGACACCACGAAGGAAAAGGTCGTCGGGACCTGGATCGACAACATGTCCTCGTACCTCGCGATCATGGAGGGCGAGATGGACCTGGCGACCGGCAAGGTCGTGATGCACTACCAGGCGCCCGACGACATGACGGGCGCGATGACCCACCACCGCATCGAGTCCGTGAGCACCGGCGACAGCTACACCAGCACCTTCTTCAAGGGCGAGGGCGCCGGCACGAAGTCGATGGTCATCGACATGAAGCGCAAGCGGGCGGCCCCGGCCGGGACGCGCTGAGCCCGGTGGCCGGCCGCACGCCGCTCGTGCGGCCCGCCATCGGCGACGCTGGCCTGCCATGCCGGCCCGCCTCAAGGCCACCTCCACCGACGCCTACCTCGCCGCGCTGCCCGCCAGCCAGCGGGCGGCGCTCGAGCGCCTGCACCGCGCCATCCGCGCCGCCGCACCGCGGGCAGAGGAGTGCGTCAGCTACTCGCTGCCGGCGTTCCGGCAGGACGGGGTGCTGGTGGCCTTCGGGGCGAGCGCGAAGCACTGCTCCTTCTTCCCGATGAGCCCGGCGGTGATCGCGGCGCACGCGCAGCAACTGCGCGGTTTCGAGACGAGCAAGGGAACGATCCGCTTCCTGCCCGGAAAGCCGCTGCCGGCGGGGCTGGTGCGGAAGATCGTGCAGGCGCGGATCGCGGAGAACGCGGCGCGGGTGGCCAAGGCGCGCCGGTGAGCCGCGTGGTCAGTCCGCGTACCCGAGGACGAACATCACCCACGGTGCGATCGGCATTTCGCTGGCCCACGCAGTGGGGGCCGGCGCGGCCGTAGGAGCCGCGGGCTTCGGCGACCGTCGATGCCCCGCTGCTCGTGTCTTTCCCGACTTCGTCGCCCAGCAGGCTGAGCACCAGTCGCACCATGAGGTCCTTCTGCGCCGACTGGCTCTCGGCAATGAGCAACGTCAGGGCCGCCGTCGCCGTGTCGGCCAGCCGTGGTTGGCCGTCGGGGCGAACGAGCAGCCCATGGCGGCGCAGGCATTCGAGGAACAGCAGCGCGCCGATGCGCTTGTTGCCGTCGGCGAAGGGATGGTCCTTCACGACGAAGTACAGCAGGTGCGCGGCGCGCTCCTGGGCGGTGCGGTAGAGCGGTTGGCTGTCGAAGGTCTGCTCGATGGCGCCAGCACGCCGGCCTGGCCGAAGCGCGCAGCAGCCCGTTGAAGAAGTGCTTCGATGCCGGGAGCGAGGGGTCTCGCGTCGGATCGAGGCGCGCGACCGCAGGCGGCCTCCCGGGCCGCCGAGGATCGCGCAACGAAGAGCCGGCGCGAAAGACCCGCTCCTAGGCGTCGGAACCTGCTGCGATGCGAGCCAGGTGGCGCGCATGGCCGGTGGAGGCGGGGTCCCACCTCACCTCCCGACGCGGCTGGTACGATCCCGGCCGGCCGGGATCGGCCCGGCCGCCCAACTACAGCTGTCGGGATGCGGCCCTGCCGAGGGCCGGAAGGCGAGGACGAGGTGGAGGAGTACAGCGGCCAGGCCGGCGCCCCGCAGGGCGACCCGGCGGATCCGGGGCCCGGCGAGACCACGGTGCTCGTGCGGCGGGCGCAGGACGGCGACGGAGCCGCCAAGTCGGCCCTCTACACCCGTTTGCGCGAGCCGCTGCTCAGCCGCATCCAGCGCCATCACCTGTTCCGGGTGCTGCGGCGCTTCATGTCGGCCGAGGACCTGCTGGGCGACCTGATCGCCCATTGCGAGGTGACGCGCGCCTTCGACAAGTTCCGCGAGACTGGACCCCACTCCGTGCGCCGTTTCCTCGACACCGTGGTGGGCAGCACGCTGTGCAACGCATACCGGCGCCACTTCGCCAAGCGCCGCGGCGGGGGCTGGAAGGCCCTCGGCGCCGGGCCGGGCGCCGACCGCCACCCGGCCGAATCGCTGCCGTCGCCGGCGGCCACCCCGACATCGGACGCCCGGGTCGCCGAGATGCTGGCGCGCGTCCAGCGCCTCCTGACCGAGCGGGAATGGGACGCTTGGCGGTGTAGGTGGTTGGACGGCCTGGAGGTCGACGAGATCGCCGCGCGTGCGGGGACCACGCGCAAGGCGATCTGGTCGCTGCTCCAGCGCGCCCAGGCCAAGCTGCTGGGAGCGTTCGGGCCCGATTATCCCGGCTGGACCAGGAGCGGATGACGCAACCCGACGACCCCGGCGACGTGGCCGAGCAGATCCGCGAGGCCGTCGCTGGGCAGTTGGTAGACGACCGGCTGCCCGACCCCGTCGATTTGCGCCAGCGCTTCCCGGGCCAGGAGGCCACGATCGACCGCGTGCTGCGTGCCGCGCTCGACCTGCAGGCTCTGCAGCGCGACCTCACCCGGTCGAAGCACGCGGCCCCGCACCTGCAACCCGGCACCCGGCTGGGCGAGTTCACCATCATGGGCCCGCTGGCCGAGGGCGGAATGGGGCGGGTCTACCGCGCTCGGCAGGAGTCCGTCGGCGACCGGGCCGTGGCCCTCAAGGTCGTGGCCGGCGGCGCGGGCGATGCCACCGGGCAGGCGCAGCGGATGGCCCGCCTGCGCCAGGAGGCCGCCGCGGCGGGGCGGCTGCACCACCCAAACCTGGCGGAGGTGTACGGCTGCGGCGAGGCCGGCGGCGTGACCTTCTACGCGATGCGGCTCGTCGAGGGCCCGACGCTGGAGGCCGTGCTGCGGCGCCTTCGCGGCGACCACATGCGGGCGGGCCGCTGGAACCGGCGCCTCGTCGATCGGGTGGCCGAGGTGGCCTCGGCCCTCGCGGCCGTCCACGACGCAGGACTCGTCCACGGAGATGTCAAGCCGGGCAACGTCGTGTTGGAGGGTGGCGACGGCGACGAGATCGTGCCCAACCGCCCGGCCGTGCTGGTGGACTTCGGCCTTGCGGCCGCGGCGGGAGCGGACGGCTCGCCGGAAGGGGTCCGGGCCACGCTGGCCTACGCCGCGCCGGAGGTGCTGCGCGGCCATGCGCCGGACCGGCGCACGGACGTCTTCAGCCTGGGCGCCACGCTGCACGACCTGCTGGCGGCGCGCCTGCCGGGCGAGCGGTTCGAGGCGGCCGTCGGGCTCGAACCGCTGACCGGCCTGGCGGCCGGCGTGGACCCGGACCTCGCGGCCGTCGTCGCCAAGGCGGTCGACCCGCTGCCGGAGTGGCGCTACCGCGACGCGGGAGAACTGCATGCGGACCTCGCGGCCTGGCTGCGCGGCGACGCGGTCGGCGCGCGGCGGCCCGTGCTCGTGCAGGCGGCGCGACGGGCGGTGAGGAAGCGACCGTGGGCCGCCGCGGCGGTGGGCGGGGCGGGGTTGCTGTTGGTGCTGGGAGTCGCCACCGCGGCTCAAGGGATCGGTGCGGGCCTTCGCAGCCTGAGCGCCGCAGAGCGTGCCATGGATCGCGGCGACACGCAGGCGCTCGGCGACGAGCTGCTCAGGCTGCAAGACTCGCTGGTGGCTCGCTGGCTCATGCCCGAGCGGATGCGCCGCCAGGCCGAGCCGCTCTGGACAGGCGGCACCGGCGCACTGGCGCAGGTCTACTTCCATCAACGCGCGGGTGAACGAACCGCTGCCAGCCATGCCGCGGCGGAGCATCTCATCGAGGGGCGAGCCGCGGCTGACCCGTTGTACTTCGAGTACTTCGCATGGGAGCTGAGGTCGGGTGATCCAGAGCGACGGGCGGCCGCGGCGCTGGCTGCCAGCCGCTGCTTCATGCACGCGGCGGACCTCTCGCCCGCGGCCACGGCACAGAGCGCGCCGTGCCGGGCCGCGTTGCTGGATCTGGTCTTCGATCCAGCCACGTCTGGGAGCACGAGGCTCTACGGCCTCGCCGCGCTGTCAGGCTGCGGGGAGCCGGCGAGCATCGAGCCGCTGCTGGAGTTCGCGTCCCATCCCGAGCGCTCGGCCGAGGAGCGCCGGCTCGCCTCCAATGCCATCGGCGACATCCTCTTCCGGGCACTGCCCTGCGGGCTGCTCCCGAAGGCGGGCGAATCGCCGGGCTTCGTCGCACGGGCGCTGGAGTTCCTGGAAGCGGCGCGAGACCCGGCGTTCCGGATGGACTCGACCGCCCTGCACCCCGTGATCCAGGGACTCGTGATCCTGCGGCGAGATCTCGGCGAGGTACCGGTGGACATGGGTCCGCACGCGGAACTGCATGACGCCCTGCTGGATGACCACCACTGGAACATGGTGCAGGCCGTGGCCCGCGACCCGCGGATTCGGGAAGTGCTCTCCAGGGAACCGGGTGCGCTGGACCCATCGAGCATCTCGAGCTGGGCCACCGACGTGCGCTCCTTCGACGACCCGGCCGTCACTGCGGCTGCGAGTGCCGCCTGCAGGCGGCTGAAAGTTGTGGGGGCGTGCGACTTCGACGTCGTCAAGCGCTTCGAGGATGCCTTCGAGGAGCAGGACGCGAAGCTCGACACCCGCAAGATGGCCTCCGTCGAGACCAGCTCGAGATCGGGCTCGATGGCGCCAGCGGAGATCGCGACCAGGCGCTCGGATGGCCCTTGGTGCGACCTCTGCCCGAGGCTCGCCCGCTGGGACCTGTCGGCGGCTGACGTCACGATCCTCGGCTCGGCCAAGGCGCTGACGGGGGCGAACGTCGGCTTCCGCGGCGAGGAATTCGGCCGGCCCGCGAGCCAGACTCACTGGCGCCTGCTCCCCGGCGGCGAGGCGGAACTGACCTTCTGGTTCGAGATCGATGCGGGCTTGTCGGCGGCGTATCTCGAGGTCGTTCTGCAGCATCAGGTCGGCGGCCGGAACGAGGTGCCGGGCCGGGGGGCCGCCGTCGTTTCCGTGGCCCTGGATGGGGACACGGTCTACGGGGACTACCCGGTCCTTGCCCACGTCTGGCTTGTCGATCGCTTCCGGCTTCCGGTGGCCGCGCTGCTGCCAGGTGAGCACCGGGTGACGGTGGCGCTGAAGCCGTGGTCGACCTCGACCTACTGGATCCGGAGCGCGGGGGTGGTCAAGGGTCGGTAGGGGGCGGGACGGTTTCCTAGGAAGTCGCCGAGTCTGGCGGGTGCGGGGTGCGGTGAGGGGGGTGGCAGGTCAAGGCATGGCGCCAGTCCACGGTCCCGACGAGAGCCGGGTGGACGGCCTGAGCCGAGATCTCTTGCTGGAGGATCGATCGATGCCCCTCAAGCCGCAGCTTTTCTCGCTTGTTACGCTCCTGTCCGTCTTGGCAATGCGGCCGGCTGTCGACGCGCAGGCCTGGTGGGATGGCCAATGGTCGATGCGGATCCCGATCACGATCACCGAGGTCGCCGGCATCGACATCACGGACTACGCCCTGCGGTTGGATGTGCCGGTGCAGCCGGAGATGAATCTGGACTACTCCGACCTGCGCTTCGTCTCCGCGGCAACGCTCGCCGAGCTCGACTACTGGATCGACATCGACTTGAGCACTCCGGCTGCTGTGACCGTGTGGGTTGAGCTGGATGCCGTCGGTGCCAGTTCGGCTGCCCTTGTCCACATGTACTACGGCAACCAGGCTGCGCCGACCGCCAGCGACATCAAGGCCGCCTTCCTCGTGGGGGACGACTTCGCGGATGAGACCATCGACTGGTCCATCTGGACCAGCAGCGGCATGGCTCCTGCCCAATTCGGTGGCCAACTGCACCTGACGACGACTGACCCGGTGGACGGCGTGACTCCCAGCCACTTTCGATCGATCTGGCAGGCGGACTTCAACGCGGCGAACTCCTGGGAGTTCCGGTTCCACGGAATGAAGCACCTGCCGCCCGACGTTGGTTCCGCCGACTATGCCACCGCAGGCTTCCAACTGGACGCGGACGACAACACTCCCGGCGAGGTGTGGCTCAAGGACATGAACCACTTCCCCCACGGTGCCGATCGCTGGTGGGCCGACGACGGCCGCGCACAGAACAATGGCTGCACTTGGGCTTCCATGGTCCTCGAAAGCGACCCATCGATCTGCGTGCAGTCGTATCCCACCGGGATCACGATCGACAGCGCGTTCCTCGAACGACGCTACGTGATCGGCAACGACCATTCGAGGATCACGCTGCGCGACCCCGTGACCATGGCGAGCGTGACCGCCGTCGGGGGAAACCTGCTGCCGACTCCTCCCGGATCCCAGCGGCCCGTGGGGTGGGGATCCAGCTGCTGCAACCCCGCCGAGGCGCAGTGGACCATAGACTTTGCCTGGGCGCGCAAGGTCGTGTCGCCCGAGCCGACCGCGATGCTTGGGATTCCCCAGGTCCCCTCGCCGTGGACGGATCTCGACCATGGACTGGCGGGGTCGAGCGGCATTCCGCTGCTGGTGTGCATGGGGTCCCTGATGGCCGGAACCTCCGGGTCGATCACGATCTCGAACATCCCGTCCGGAGCGCTCGGCGCACTGGTCGTGGGCTTCAGCACCTTCTACGCACCCTTCAAGGGCGGCGTCATGGTCCCCAACCCGGATCTGGTGATTCCGACCGGCTCGGGCATCGGAACGATCATCCTCCCGTTCGTTTGGCCGCATGGAGTTCCGTCGGGCTTCGCCTTCTATCTGCAGTACTGGGTGGTGGACGTGGGCGGCCCACAGGGATACGCCGCGAGCAACGCGTGCTGCGGGGTCACGCCCTGAGCACGCGGGCTGCTTTCGAGCAGCAGCCCCGAGGCAAGGGCCAAGGTGCAGTCGTTTCTGGGTCATCGCCGCGCGAGGGGACGCGCGGCGGCGGCCGGAAGGTGTCAAGCGACACCCAGTCCTGCGCGATCAGGCGACATGTTGCTGTCGAGTGCTTGCCGATCGGGCTGCTGCGTGGATCAGGTGTCGAGCACGGACGGCACAGGATCTGGCGTCATCCACCCTCCCGCGCACTCTCCGCCTCGATCGCCATCCACGTGATGAGGTGGATCTCCTCCGCGTTGATGGGCGGCAACGGATCGGGAGCCTGGAACGGCTCGGCGCCGATCCCCTCGACTTCCTCCACGAGTGATCGAGCCTTCTCCGCCGCCGCCCCGTACTCGCGCTCGAAGGCAAGCCGCAACAGGTTCTCCTCGCGCCGCGGCCAGGGGGATTCGATCGCGTCCAGGCAGCGGTGCAGCCGCTCCTGGTCGACATCCGCAGGCGGGTGCTCGCGCAGGAAGGCCGCGACCTCCCGGTTCAGCTTGCGGATCCTGGGCTGGAGGTTGGCCGGGTCGGTCTCGAACGACCATGCCGCGAAAACGTGCAGGCGCGCCCTCGTCCACGCCTCGAAGGCGGCCTGAGCCATCTCGGCGCTCAGGAGGCGCGGCGTCTCCTCGGTGCACTCTAGCAGGCGCAGGCAAGTGCCCAGCTCGCCGAGGATCTCGACGTCGGAATCGAGCGGCACGAAGCGCAGGTAGATGCGGTCTCCAACCGTCGCGCAGAAAAGATGTCCGGCCCGGCTGCCCTTGCGCATGCCCGAGCCCGAGCGCCACGGCAGGTTGCGGATCGCGTCGCCGTGCCGCTGGAGCGCCTGCCGCAACTGCTGGCGGTACTCCTCGCCGGTCTGAGCGGCGCCCTCGGTGCCCCCTGCCTCGTAGAGCGAGGCATCCTGGCGGTGCAGCTTTTCGATCTCCTCGCGGGTTTCGGCGAAGGACTGCTCGCCCGTGGCCCCGCGCTCGATGGGTGCGTCCTCGACGCCGACGGACGCCGCAGCCTGGGCAAGCTTGTGGCGCACGCGTCCCTCCAGGTTCAGCAGCGCGTCGAGCTGGGCGTCGGGGAAGAACGTGCGCAGGAAGACACTGGAGTGGGCGCTGCCGATGCGGTCGACGCGGCCGTGGCGCTGGACCAGGCGCATCGGGTTCCACGGCAGGTCGTAGTTGATGACGTTGCGGCACTGCTGGAGGTTCATGCCCTCGGCTAGCACGTCGGTGCAGAGGAGCAGGTCGAAGCGGTCGTCGTTGTCGGGTGGCAGCGCACCGGTCGAGACAGGCGCGAAGCCGTGGAGGGCCCGGGTGCGAGATACGCCGCCGCGAACCTCGGCTCCGCTGACGGAAGCGACACGGCCGCGGTAGGCGGCCAGGCGCGGATCGCGGTCGATGACGTGCCGCAGGTGCTGCTCGATCCAGTCGATCGTGTCCTCGTAGTGCGAGAAGACCAGCACCTTGCGCTTCTGGCGGGCGTCCTCTTCGTCGATCGCCTCTTCGCCCGCCTGCCTCGAGATGGCGGCCAACTCCTCGACGAGCGCCGCCAGCTTCGGATCGCTCTCGGAGCGGACCTTGCCGGCCGCGGCAGCCATCTCGCGCAGCAGCGCGAGGTCGGAGCGCACGTCTGTCGTGAGGCGCGGGACATCGTAGGCCGACGCGTCCTCGACGTGCTCGCTCGCGTCGAGCGTCTCGTCGAGGTCGGCATCGTCCTCGGCGGCGGACAACTCGCGGAAGAACTCCTTGCGCACGACCTTGCCACGCGCGAGGGCATCGAGGAAAGCCCCGTGCTCGCGGACCATCCGCGCCACGGTAAGGCGGAAGGCCTCGGCCGAGGACTCGAAGCGCTTGAGCAGGGCCGATCGCAGCAGGCCCACGAACGCGGTGTCCTCGCCGTCCGCGTGGCCGCCGGCCGGATAGCGTTCGGGCTGGTAGCGGGCGAGGTGCAGCAGCGGGTGCCCGTCCTCGGGCATCAGGATCTCTTCGAGTCGCGCGAAGAACCCGGGCAGGGCGGCATCGAGGTCGTAGCCGATGGACGAGGCGACCGGCTTGGGGAAGCGGATCGGCTCCATGCGCCCGTCCGGGCCGCGGATCAGGTCGCCGGCGTAGTGCTTCTTGATGAAGCGGCGGGTGCGCTTGACCATGGTGGCGTCGATGATCGGGTAGAGCAGGTCCGGGCTGAGGCTGAACGGGTCGACGCGCATGGCGTGCTCGAAGCGCTCGCGGATCGAGAGCACGCCGCGGTCCGAGAGCCAGGCGTCCTGCTTCATGAAGAAGAACAGCAGGTGGTACAGGTCCCACAGCGAGTTGTTGACCGGCGTCGCGGTGAGCAGCAGCAGGTGACGCCGCTTGCCGGCGAGCAGCCGGCGCAGGACCGCGGCGCGCTTGCGGGTGTCGGGGTTGCGGTAGTTGTGCGCCTCGTCGACGACGACGAGCGCGTAGTCGTCGAGCGGGCTCCGCAGGTGGGCCCTGTCGCCGCCGAGTTGGGCGTCGTTGGCCAGTTCCTCGTAGGACAGGCACTCGACGCCGCGGTCGAAGTCGAACGTGTGGAGGAACCTGTCCCACGTGGTGTCGCGCAGGCTCGCCGGGCAGACGAGCAGGACGCGCTGCCGCCGCTCGCGGTAGTCGCGGATGATCTCGCCGGCGGTGTAGGTCTTGCCGAGGCCGACGCCGTCCGCGACCATCGCGCCGCCGTACCTGGCCAGGATCTTGCGGGCGCGCCAGACGCCGTGCTTCTGGAAGGTGGTGATCGGGATCGCGCCGGTCTCCCGCTGCTCCTCCTCCAGCTCCCCGTGGTAGAGGTGCCAGAGGACCTTGAGGAAGACGACCCAGGGCAGCCCCTCGCGGTCGGCGACGGAGAGGGCGTAGCTGATTGGGCGAGAGACCCGCGAATCGCTCGCCCGAGATGTCCGGCGCCTCCTCGCGTGCCAGCAGGACTGCGACGGCCACCTTGCGGTCGCCCGCGCGCAGGATCGACGTCGCGCCATCGCAGGCCTCGATGCCGAAGCCGAGCGCCTTCAGCAGGTCGGCCCCGCGCTTGCCGAGCGCGCCCCGCACCTTCTTGCCGGCTCCGTCCCAGTCCGCGCGCTGGCGGGCTCCCTCGCGCAGCTCGTGCGTGGCAAGGAAGCCCTCGTTGCGCAGGCCGGCCATGTCCGACTCGAGCGACGGGAGGATGTCACGCAGGGCGCGCAGTGCCGCGTGCCGGTCGGGCTGGTCGAGGGCCTCGCGGCAGATGCGCTCGACCTGCCCGCGGTCGAGGTCGAGGTAGGCGGGCGGGTCGGCACCGGCCGGGCCGCAGAGCGAGGCCCGCTGTCCGTGGAGTGCCACGAGCAGGAGCGGCGCGGCGCGACCGGCGTTGCGTGCTTTCCAAGCCGAGCGCAGTGCCGCCGCGTTGCCGGGAGCCGCGCTCCGGGCGATCAGCACTTCGAGTGGCGTGGCGCCTTGGCCGAGTGCCAGGCCGACGGGCATGAGCGAACCGCCGGAGGACAAGGAAACCTGCCGCAGGGAGACACCATCGAGGAAGCCAGCCTCACCGGCTTCGCTCTCGGTTCTGCGGGTCTCCCTCGTGGTCATCGGTCCTCATCGACGTGTGCCGTAGGTGGCTGTCCCGGCACCAGCGTACGCATCGCAGCGAGCCCCAGCGAGCGACGTCCTCTACCCCCCTGCCACCCTCTCCCCCAGTCTCGTCCACCTCGCCCCCGCCCCCTCGGTCGCCGCCGCGCGCTGCAACGCCTGCCACTGCCCGACCGCGCACAGCACGCTTTGCGCCCGCGTGAACGCCGTGTACACCAGGTTGCGCCGCAACATCATGAAGTGCGACGACATCAGCGGCATGACCACCCCCGGAAACTCGCTGCCCTGGCTCTTGTGGCAGGTGATCGCGTACGCCGGCTCCAACTGGTCCAGCGAGTCGAGCGCGTACTCCACGCGCCGCTCGTCGAACTTCACGGCCACGGTCCCCGCGTCCTCATCCACGCTGGTCATCAGCCCGATGTCCCCGTTGAACACCCCCGCGTCGTAGTTGTTGCGGATCTGCATGACCTTGTCGCCCAGCCGGAACAGCCGCCCGAAGCGCGAGATCTCCGACCGCCCGTCGCGCGGCGGGTTCAGCGCCTCGCGCAGCTTATCGTTCAACGCCTGCGTCCCCAGCGGCCCGCCGTGAATGGGCGTGATGACCTGGATCTCCTTCAGCGGATCCAGCCCGAAGCGCTGCGGGATGCGCTGCGTCACCAGCGCCAGGATGGCCGCAAGCGCCTGTCCCGAGTCCGGCCGCTCGACGAAGTAGGCCTGCCCGTCCGGTCCCTCGTCGAAGGCCGGCACGTCGCCGGAGTTCAGCTCGTGCGCGACGCGCACGATGCCGCTGTCGCGCGCCTGGCGGAAGATGGTGGTGAGGCGCGCCACGGGCACGGCGCCGCTCTGGATCAGCGAGCGCAGCACCTCGCCGGGCCCGACCGACGGCAACTGGTCCACGTCGCCGACCAGGATCAGCCCCGCATCCTCCGGCAACGCCTGCACGACGGCCGCCATGAGCAGCACGTCCACCATCGAGGTCTCGTCCACGATGAGCACGTCCAGCGACAGCGGCTCGGCGCGCTCCACGCGGAACCCGCTGCCGGTCGGCAGCAGCCCGAGCAGCCGGTGCAGCGTGGACGCCTCGCGCCCCGTGGCCTCCTTCAGCCGTCGCGCCGCGCGCCCGGTGGGAGCCGCCAGCGCCACGCGCCGCCCCTGCGCGACCAGCACGTCGATGAGGCAGCGCACGAGCGTCGTCTTGCCCACGCCCGGGCCGCCGGTCAGCACCGAGATGCGCGTGCCGAGCACCACGCCCAGCGCCCGCTTCTGGTCGTCCGCCAGCGTGATGTGCGCGCGGCGCTCGCACCAGTCCGCGGCTGCGTCGGCGCGCAGCGTGACCAGCGGCGCGTCGCTCTCCAGCAGCCGCCGCAGTCCGGTGGCCACCTGGCGCTCCGCCGCCAGCAACTCCGGCAGGTACGTCAACCCGTCCTCGCACAGATCGCCCGACTCCAACGCGCGCCCCAGCGCCTCCGTCACCAGCGCCTCGTCCACCTCCAGGAACGGCGCCGCCGCCTGCACGACCTCGTCGCGCGGCAGGCCGCAATGCCCCTCGCCTGCCGCCTGCCCCAGCAGGTGCCGCAACCCGGCCCGCAGCCGCGCCGGCTCGTCGATGGCGTGCCCCAGCGAGCGCGCCAGTGCGTCCGCCGTGCGGAAGCCGACACCCTGCACGTCGTCCGCCAGGCGCCACGGGTCCGCGCGCACCTGCGCGATGGCCCGCTCGCCGTAGTGCTTCCACACCCGCTGCGCCAGCGCCGGCCCCAGCCCGTGCTGCTGCAGGAACACCAGCGTGGCCGCCGCCTGCGCCTGTTCCGCGAGCTGATCCGCGATGGCCTTGGCGCGCGCGCGCGTGACGCCGGGTACGTCGGCCAGCAGCCCGGGGTTGTCGGCGATGCGCTGCAGGCAGTCGAGCCCCAGCGCGTCCACGATCTTCTCCGCCGTGCGCACGCCTACGCCCTTGATGCGGCCCGAGCCCAGGTACTTGACCAGGCCCTCGCGCCCCGTCGGCAGCCGCAGCTCGCAGCGCTTGACCTCGAGCTGCCGGCCGAAGGACGCGTGCGTGACCCAGCGCCCGCTGACCGCCAGCGTGTCGCCCGGCTCGATGCCCGGCATCGGCCCGACCAGCGTGACCGGGTCGCGGCGCGCCGCGACCTCCAGGCGCGCGACGGTGTAGCCGTTGTCCTCGTTGCGGAAGGTGATCGAGAGCAGCGTGCCTTCGAGGGTGGCCGTGCCGGTCGGCTCGTCGAAGGGCAGCCCGGCGCTGTCGCTCACGGCCCGGCGCTCACAGCCGCCGCGGCGAGGGCGGCGGCCGCAGCGGGAAGGACTCGTCCGCGATGACCTGGCGCAGCGCCGCCAGCAGTTGCGGCTTGTCCTTGGGCAGGTTGCCGCCCAGCGGCAGCGCGTTGGAGGCGTGGTTGCTGCGGAAGATGGCGCGCGTCACGTCCATGTGCTCGAGCATCGTGGCCAGCTCCTCCAGCCGGCCGCGCGGCGAGGGCAGCACGAGGCGCCCGGCCTCGACCTCCGCGTGGATGGGCGTGCCGGGCACCGGCACGAGCGTGAGCGCCGAGACGTAGTGCGGGTCCATCGCGCTGACCAGCCGGCCCGACGCCACCGCGTGCTCGTGCGACAACTCCGTCCCCGCGATGCCCAGCAGCAGGATCACCGAGAGCTTGGCCCCGGCGTCGATCACGCGCCGCGCGCCTTCGACCATCTGCGCCGCGGTCACGCCCTTCTCGATGCGCTTCAGCACCTCGTCGTGGCCGGTCTCGGGCCCCATGTAGTGCAGCGGCAGGCCGGCGGCCTTCAACTCGCGCAGCTCGTCCACGGACTTGGCCAGCAGCGACTGCGGCGAGGCGTAGACCGAGGCGCGCTGGAAGTTGGGAAACCGCGCGCGCAGCTCGGCCAGGATCTCCAGCAGGCGCGCGGTGCGCAGGATCAGGGCGTCGCCGTCGGCGAGGAAGACGCGGCGGACGTTGGCGGCGCCGTGGTACGCGGCCGCCAGGTCCATGTCCTCCTTCAACTCGTCCAGCGGACGGGGCTTGAAGCGCTTGTCCAGGTACATGGCGCAGTAGGAACAGCGGTTCCACGAGCAGCCGATGGTGGCCTGCAGGATGAGGCTGTCGGCCTCGCTGGGCGGGCGGTAGACGGTGCCCACGTAACGCATCGCGGCCATGTTAGCCGACGGGCCGCGCCGGCCGGGCGGCGCGTCGCGGATCGCGGCACAACGGCGGCCCTGCCGCTCCGTATAATCCGCCCCCTCATGCTCACCGCACTCCTGCTCTCCTTCTCGGCCATGGCGCTGCAGGTCGCGCCGGACGCCGCGCCGGCCACGGACGGCGATCCCGCCATCGCGCGGCCGGCGGACGCGCCGCTGCCGTCCGCCTACCACCTGTCCAGCTACTCGTCCATGCGTGCGGTGCGGCTGGGCGCCGACGGCTCGCTGGACAGCGGCGCCGGCGTGCTGGTGCTGCTGGACGGCGCCACCGGCCAGCCGCTGGCTGCCAACCAGTTGGGCTTCGGGCCCATGCCCGACCTGTGGGCCTCGTGGCGCGGGCCGCTGGGCGGGGCGCGGGTCGAGGTCAAGGCCGCGGCGCTGGCCGTGTCGCGCGCCGGCGACGAGCGCGTGCGGGCCGTGCTGCGCCTGACCATCACCAGCAAGCTCGACACGCCGCAGACCATCTCGCTGGCGGCCAGCCTGCGCGCGGGCGGCGGCGACCCGCTGCAGCGGCCCTTCCCCAGCCTGCCCTTCGACCCCGCCTCGGCGTGGGCGCGCGACGGGCAGTTCCTCACGCGCGACGGCCGCGCGGTGCTGTCGTGGACCGGGCTCGAGCCGCAGGTCACGCTCAACGAGGCGGTCGCGGCGCCCGACGCCGAGGTCGCGCGCCTGACCTGGACGCTGGAGCTGCAGCCGGGCTCGCCGCGCCTGCTGGAGCTGTCGCTGGCCGGCCCGCCGGCCACGGTCACGGTTGACGAGGCCGCCTTCCGCGACGGCTTCACGCGCTGGAGCTTCCTGCAACTGGAGGAGCAGCTGGGCTGGCAGTCGCGCGAGCGCGGCGCCTACGCGGACATTGCACTGCACGACACGCGCATGTGGTACGCGCTGGTGGGCGCGCTGCACTCGCTGCGCTCGTACGGCGACGCGCACAACGTGGTCGAGGCCTTCAGCGACCGGCCCTTCGGCCACCCCGCCAGCGACGGCGCCTTCGAGGCCGAGGTCATCGGCGTCTTCGCCGAGTGGGGCTTCGACGCCTGGGCCGCGGACTTCCACAAGAAGCTGCTGGCCGAGGTCGAGACGCGCGCGCAGGGCCTGTCGCCGGCGCGGCGCGTGGCGCTGGTGCACGGCCTCGCGCGCTCGATCCGCCTGGGCATCGACCCGCAGGACCAGCAGGCCCTGGCGGCCGCGATCCGCGCGCTGGTGGGGCCGGACGCGGAGGGCGTCGCGGTGCGGCCGTGGCTGGACCCCGAGCTGGTGCGGCTGGACCTGCAGAGCGTGCTGGAGGACGCGGGCGCCACGGACGGCTACGCGCTGCCGCACTTCGCGTGGGACCAGCCGGCCGCGGGCAGCACCGAGGCGGCGCTGCAGGCCGCGCGGCGCGCGATCTCGGCGCACGACGGCGACACGGCCTGGGCCGCGCTGGCGCCGCTGGTGGCGCGCACCACGGACGACGGGCAGGGCTGCCTCGTGCCCGGCGGCGTGCCGGACGCCACGTACCACCTGGCCTTCGCCTCGCTCGTGCGCGAGGTGCTGATCGACGACCACGGCCCCGACCTGCACGTCTTCCCGGCGCTGGGCCGCGGCATGGTGCCCCCGCGCGGGGCGATCGAGACCACCGCGCTGCCCACGCGCTACGGCCTGCTCCAGACGCAGTCCTTCTACGTCGCCAAGAAGCTGTACGGCACCAAGATCGTGCGCCTGGGCACGCGGCCGCCGGCGCAGGTGCTGTGGCACCTGCCGACGGGTCTGCAGGTCGAGGCCATCGCCGGGCCGCTCGGGGGCACGGCCACGCTGCGGCCCGACGGCCTGGTCGAGTGCGTGCTGGATCCGCGGCACCCGGCCGGCCTGCGCTTCAACATCAAGCTCAAGACCGGGAGCTGAGCCGGGGCGCCGTGGACCCCGCGCGCCGACCCGCCATCCGGCCGCGCAAGGCCAAGGGCGGCGACGACTTCGACGTGCGCGTGCTGGACGGCCGGCGCGAGTCGCTCAGCTACCGCGTGGCCGACGGCGAGGGTGGCCTGCGCCTGGACCGCTTCCTCGCGCGGCGCCTGGCGTGGCGCTCGCGCACCTCGGTCTGCCGGCTGCTGGACGACGGGCTGGTGCAGCTCTCGGGTCGCAGCGCGCGCGCCAACCGGCGCATGGCCGTGGGCGACGTGGTCACCGTGCAGCTCCCGCGCCCGGTGCGCGACGAGGCGCTGGTGCCGCGCGGCGGCTCGCCGGGCTCGCTGCCGCGGCTGTACGAGGACGAGTGCCTGCTGGCCATCGACAAGCCGCCCGACGTGCCGGTGCACCCGGCGGGGCGACTGCTGCACCACACGATCATCACCGCGCTGCACCGCGAGTACCGCGACTTCTCCGACCCGACGCGCGACGTCATCCCCAAGCTGTGCCACCGGCTCGACCTCGAGACCAGCGGCGTGCTGCTGGTGGCCAAGACGCAGCAGGCGCTGACCTTCGTGCAGGCGCAGTTCGAGCGGCGCACGGTGAAGAAGGAGTACCTCGTGCTGGTGCACGGGCGCGTGGCGGACGAGGAGGGCCTGGTGGACCTGCCGCTGGGGCCGGCGCTGGGCGGCGTGCACATCCAGCGCGCCGTGCGCCACGACATCGGCCAGCCCTCGCGCACGCGCTGGCGCGTCGAGCGTCGCTTCCGCGACCACAGCCTGCTGCACATCGACCTGCTCACCGGCCGACACCACCAGATCCGCGTGCACCTGGCCGCCCTCGGCTACCCGGTGGTGGGCGACAAGCTCTACGGCGCGGAGGACGGCCTCTACCTGCGCTACGCCGACCGCGCCCTGACCGAGGCCGACCGCCAGGCGCTGCAGCTGCCGCGCCAGGCCCTGCACAGCCACGCGCTGTCCTTCACGCACCCGAGCAAGGGGCCGCTGCGCCTGTGCTCCCCGTGGCCGGCCGACCTGGCGGCGTTCACGGACGCGCTTCCGGCGTGCTGAGAGGCGGCAAGCCCTCGCGCGGCCGGCGTGCTTGCCCTTAGAGTAGGGCCATGCGTCGCCTCTCCGCGCTCTCCCGGCCGCGCGCCAGCGTCTGCCTCGTGCTGGCGCTGCTGTTCCTGGCCGGCGACGAGTCGTCCAGCGGCTTCGAGCGCTTCCTGCAGCGCCAGGCCGAGAGCGCGCGCGCCGCGCAGCGCCGCAAGGACTGGCCCGCGGCCATCGCGGCCTGGAACGCGGTGCTCGAGCTGGACCCGGACTCGCTCGCGGGCCTCGCGGGTCTGGGCCTGGCGGCCAGGGAGGCGGGCTTCGCGGACGACGAGATCCAGGCGCTGACCGAGCAGGCCGGCGTGCTCGTGCGGGCCGTGGCCCTGGGCCAGAAGGAGCTCGAGCGCCGCCTGGCCGAGGTGCAGGAGCGGCTGGCCGAGATCGACCCGCTGCACGAGCGCGCCGACGTGCTGCTGCAGGCCTACTCGGACGCCCAGCGCGAGCTGGCGCTGGGCTACGAGGCCGAGGGCTTTCCGGCCAACGCGATCACGGCCTGGGGCCTGCGCCAGCGGCTCGAGCCGCCCGCCTCGGAGGCGCGCGTCGAGGCGGTGGCGGCCATCGACCGCCTGCGCGAGGCCTCGGCGGCCTACGTGGGCCTGCGCTTCGATCCCGGCATCCTGGTGGACCCGCGCGACGAGCAGTGGATCGCGCTGCAGGACAAGAAGAGCGCCAAGTTCAGCAGCGCGCTCAGGGCCGAGACGCCGCACTACCGCATCAAGACCAACGCCGGCTGGCGCATGCTGCAGGCCGCGCTGACGGCCATGGAGCAGGTGCACGCCTTCTACCGCGAGATCTGGGGCGTGGTGCCCGACCCGCCGCCGAAGAAGGTGCCCGAGGGGCTGCGCGAGTTCGCCATCCCGTTCCTCGAGGTGCAGATCTTCGCGACGCGCGACGAGTACATCCACCGCACCGGCACGGGTGACAAGGACTGGTCGGGCGGGCACTTCAACGGCAGCGAGGTCAACACCTACGACCACGGCGAGGGCGGCGGCCAGAACGGCATCCCGGCCACCATGCGCACGCTGTTCCACGAGGCCAGCCACCAGTTCATGTCGGTGTGCGTGGGCGGCGTGCCCAGCTTCGTGAACGAGGGCGTGGCCAGCCTGTTCGAGGGCATCGAGCTGCTGCCCAACGGCGACGTGCGCCGCGACCTGCCGGTGCTGCACTACCTGCAGCCGCTGGCGGACGCGCTGTCCGAGGGCTCGGCGCGCTCGCTGCGCTCGGTCTTCGACGCCCACGAGAACGAGCCCGACCTCTACAAGTACCGCTGGGGCGTCTTCTACTTCGTGCGCATGTACGTGGACGGGCAGGGCCGCTACCCCTTCCGCGAGCGGCTGGTGGACTACATCTACGAGTTCAAGCGCGGCGAGCTGGGCAACCTGGCCGAGCACTTCGAGCAGTTCTTCCTGAAGCCCGCCGGGCTGCCCGGCCTGCGCGACTTCGACGAGTTCGAGCGCACCTGGCGCGAGTGGATCCTGGACCTGGACGCGGAGCTGAAGCAGTCCGAGAAGCGCCTGGTCGCGTTCCGCAAGCTGGCGCGCACCGAGCTGCGCTACAAGCCCGCCGCGGCGCTGGAGTTCTGCGAGAAGGCCCTGGACATCGACCCCGACGACCTCGAGACGCTGCACGTCGTGGCGCTGGCCTGCGACGCGCTGGAGCACAAGGACCGCGCGCTGGCCACCTGGCGCCGCGTGCTGGAGAGCTGCGACTTCGCGGATCCGCGCCGCAAGGAGGCGCTGCGGCGCATGGCCGAGCTGGACCCGCTGGGCACGCGCTGGCCCGCCGTGCGCGGCGAGCTGGCCGGCGGCATGGCGGCGCTGGCGCTCGAGCGCGACGAGGCCGGCCAGCCGCTGATGGCCATGGCCTCCGCGCGCCGGGTGCTGGAGATCGACCCGTACGACGCCTCCGCCAGCGCGCTGATCGCGCGCCTCGAGCGCGAGACCGGGCGCTCGGTCGTGCGCCCGGAGCGGCTGTTCAACGGCTTCGACCTGCACGGCTGGTACGGCATCGAGGGCGGCAAGGAGGCCTTCTCCGCGCGCGATGGCGTGCTGGTGTGCGACAGCTCCAAGGCTCCCAAGGCGGCCGCCGCGGCCGGCGGCGACGGCATCCTCTATCACGCGCTGCTGTGCACGCGCTTGGTGCAGGGCGACTGGACCTTCGAGGCCACGCTGCAGACCGGCAAGACCTGGCAGATCGCGGGCCTGGTCTTCGGCGCCAAGGACGGCTCGCACTACGAGGGCATCGTGCTGCGCAAGGGCGACGACGGCGGCAACCGCGTCGACTACGGCAGCTTCGCCGAGGGCGTCTGGACTTTTCCGCACAACGACGGCGCCCTCAAGACCGCCGCCGACCCGGTCGCCGGCGTGCGGCTGCGCATCGAGGTGCGCAGCCGGCAGGTCGCGGTCTTCGTCGACGACCAGCCGCTGAAGCCGGTGGTGGGCGGGAAGTACGTGCCCGCCATTCGATATCCTCTGTCCGCCCTGCGCGGCGACATCGGCCTGCTCGGCAGCCGTGGCACGACCACCTTCTCGGACGTGCGGCTGCGGGCGGTCGAGCGACGCTAGGGGCGGAGGCGGACATGGACGGCCTGTTCAGCATCGACGACCACGTCATCGTGTGCGGCTACGGCGCCACCGGCCAGCTCGTCGCGAGCGGCCTGCGCGAGCAGGGCGTACAGGTCGTGGCGCTGGACAAGTCCACCGAGGCCGCGCGGCGCGCCGAGGACGACGGGCTGGTGGCGGTGGTGGGCGACGTGCTGGCCCCGGACGCCCTCAAGGAGGCCGGCATCGAGCGCGCGCGCGGCGTGATCTTCCTGCTGCCGTCCGAGAGCGACAACCTCTTCGCCGTCATGTCGGCGCGCGAGCTGAACCCCAACGTGTTCATCATCGCCAGCCACACCTCGGCCCACGCCAAGACCAAGTTCCAGCGCGCCGGCGCCGACCGCGTGGTGAACCCCTTCGAGAAGTCCGAGCGCAAGATCGGCGCCGAGTTCATGCGCCCGGCGGTCACGGACCTGATGCGCATCTTCGCCGAGGAGAAGGTGGCCGACCAGGAGGTGCGCGTGCGCGACGTCACCGTGCAGCCCGGCTGCCGGCTGGTCGGGCAGAGCCTGCGCGACGCCGACATCCGCGCCAGGCTGGACATCCTGATCATCGCCATGCGCCACGGCGGCGAGTCGGCGCGCTTCAACCCCGACCCGACGCGCAAGCTGGCCGCCGGCGACGTCATGGTCTGCATGGGGCGCCTCGTGCAGCTCAAGAAGCTGCTCGAGCTGGCGGGCGCGGGCCCGGGATGAGCGCCGCGGACGCCCCCGGCGTGCGCGCGGGCAGCCGCGCGCCCGTGGTCACGCGCATCGCGCCCTCGCCCACGGGCGACCCGCACGTCGGCACCGCCTACGTGGCCCTGTTCAACTGGGCCTGGGCGCGCCGGCACGGCGGCATCTTCATCCTGCGCATCGAGGACACCGACCAGAGCCGCAGCCGCCCCGAGCACGAGACGGCCATCCTGCAGGCGCTCGCCTGGCTCGGGCTGCCGCCGCACGAAAGCCCCGCCGCCGGCGGCCCGTGCGCGCCGTACCGCCAGTCCGAGCGCTCGGCGCACTACCGGCGCTTCACCGACGAGCTGCTCGCGCGCGGCGCCGCCTACCGCTGCTTCTGCAGCTCCGCGCGCCTCGAGGAGCTGCGCGCCATCCAGAAGGCCGCGCGGCGCCCGACCGGCTACGACGGCCAGTGCCGCGCCCTGCCCGCCGACGAGTCCGCGCGCCGCGCCGCCGCCGGCGAGACGCACGTGGTGCGCCTCGCCGTCCCGCGCCCCGGCAGCGTGCGCTTCACCGACCTGCTGCGCGGCGAGATCGTGATCGGGAACGACAACGTGGACGACCAGGTGCTGCTCAAGTCCGACGGCCTGCCCACGTACCACATGGCCAACGTGGTGGACGACCACCTGATGGACGTCAGCATCATCATGCGCGCCGAGGAGTGGATCCCCTCCGTGCCCAAGCACGTGCTGCTGTACCAGGCGCTGGGCTGGGACATCCCGGTCATGGCCCACGTGCCGCTGCTGCGCAACGCCGACAAGACCAAGATCTCCAAGCGCAAGAACCCCACCAGCCTGCACTGGTACCGCGCCATGGGCTTCCTGCCCGAGGCGCTGCTCAACTTCCTGGCGCTGCAGGGCTGGAGCCCGCGCGAGCAGAGCGAGGAGTTCACGCTGGACGAGTTCGTGCACAAGTTCGACCCGCGCCAGATCTCGGTGGGCGGGCCGGTCTTCGACCTGGCCAAGCTGGACTGGCTGAACGGCGCCAAGATCCGCAAGCTGACGGCGGAGCAGCTCGCCGACCGGCTGCTGGACGAGGGTTTCGTGGGACCGAAGGCGCCTGAGCGAGTTGCGCGGCTGGCGACCATCACCGGCCCGGCCATCCCCGAGGTGCCCGAGTCGGCCGCGCTCTGGACGCGCGCGCGGCTGGTCGAGGTGCTGCCGCTGTTCCAGGAGCGGCTCGTGCGGCTGTCGGACTTCGCGGGTGCGGCGCGCTACCTGCTGGAGCCGGTCGAGCCGGACCTGCCGGGACTGCTGGCCAAGGCCAAGAAGGCCGACCCGGCGGCGCTGCGCGTGGCGCTGCTGGAGGCCGCGGACATGCTGGTCGCGCTGGCCGCGCGCACCGCCGACGAGCGCGAGACGGCGTTGCGGGCGCTGGCCGAGCGGCACGGGCTCAAGCCGGGCGACCTCTTCATGGGCCTGCGCGTGGCCGTCACCGGCGCCACGGCCAGCCCGCCGTTGCTGCCGTCGGTGGACGCGCTGGGGGCGGAGGCCGCCGCCGGGCGCGTGCGGCGCGCCGTGGAACTGCTGGCCGGCGTGGCGTGACGGCTCGCCGCGCCCGGCGCACCGTCCGCGATCTGCGCTAACGTGGCGGGCGCATGTCCCTCGCCGGCCGCCTGACCTTCCTCGCCGTCGTCCTGCTGGTGCTGCTGCTCATGCACCGCTACGCCTGGGTGCGGCTGGTGCGCGACACCGCCGTGCCGCGCGCCGCCCGGCGCGTGCTGCTGGCCGTCTTCGTCGCGCTGTACCTCTCCCTGCCGGCGACGTTCCTGTCGCTGCGCGGCGTGCTGGTGGAGCAGCCGCGCTGGCTGCCGCTGCTGGCCTTCGTCTGGCTGGGCCTGCTGTTCAACTTGCTGGTGCTGTGCCTGGCGCTGGACGCGGCGCGGCTGGTCGCCTGGCTGGCGCGGCGTTGGCGCGCGGAGCCGCAGCGGCATGCCGCTGCCGACTTGTCGTCGCCGTCCGCGGGTGCGGGTGCCGCCGCGCCCCTCGAGATCTCGCGCCGCGAACTGCTCACACGCGCCTCGGCCGGCCTCGTGGTGGCCGGAGCGGGCGGCGCCAGCCTGGCCGGCTGGCGCGCGGCCGGCGAGCTGACCCTGCCCGAGGTGCCCGTGCGCCTCGCGCGCCTGCCGCGCGCGCTGGACGGCCTGCGCGTGGTGCAGCTCTCGGACCTGCACCTCGGCCTGCTGCTGGACGGTCGCTTCCTGCGCGACGTGGTCGAGAAGGCCAACGCGCAGCGCCCGGACCTGGTGGTCATCACCGGCGACCTGGTTGACGGCACGGTCGCGACGCTGGGCCCCGAGCTGGCCGCGCTGTCGGGGCTGCGCAGCCGCTTCGGCACCTTCTTCATCACCGGCAACCACGAGTACTACAGCGGCGCCGACGCATGGGTGGCCTGGCTGCGCGCGCGCGGCGTGCGCGTGCTGCTGAACGAGCGCGCCGAAGTGGGCGACGGCGGGGGCCTGCTGGACGTGGCCGGCGTCACCGACTGGCGCGGCGGCCACGGGCTGCCGGGCCACGCGCCCGACCTCTCGCGCGCGCTGGCCGGCCGCGACACCGACCGCGAGCTGCTGCTGCTGGCGCACCAGCCCAAGCACGTGGACGAGGCCGCGGCGCACGGCGTGGGCCTGCAGCTCTCGGGCCATACGCACGGTGGGCAGATGTGGCCCTTCGGCAGCCTGGTGCACCTGGTGCAGCCCTACGTCTCCGGCCTGCACCGGCACGGGGCGCGGACGCAGATCTACGTCTCGCGCGGCACCGGCTTCTGGGGTCCGCCGATGCGCCTCGCCGCCCCGGCCGAGATCACCAGCCTGATCCTGACCACCTGAGGCCGGGCCTTCGCCATGCGGCGGGGGTGCGCGGGCGGTAGGCTCGCGCGCATGTCCATGCGCGCGCTGACGTCCCTGCTGCTGCTCGCCATCGCTGCTGCCGGCCTCGCGCAGGAGGCGCCGGCCGAAGATCCCGCCCTGGCCGAGCTGCGCGCGCAGTCCGCGCGCCTGACGCCACTGGTTTCCAGCGAGCTGGCGCGCGAGTTCCTGCAGGCCACGGCCGGGCTGCCCGCCGTCACGCCGCGGCGCGTACTGGCAGCCGCCGACCGCTCACGCTGGTTCACGCCCGAGCAGGCCGAGGCGCTGCCCGCCGACGAGCGCGCCGCGCTGACCGAGCGCACGCTGGACTCGGCCTTCTACTGGAACACGCGCTACGGCACTCCGCTGGCCTACGCGCGGGCGCTGGACCTGGCCGCGGCGCACGGCCTGAGCGCCGAGGGCGCCGCGATCGTGGACTTCGGCTGCGGCGGCCTGGGAGCGGCGCGCCTGCTGGCCGGCTGCGGCGCCAGCGTCACCGGAGTGGACGTCGACCCGCTGCTGCCCGCCTTCTACTCCCGGCCCGGCGACCAGGGCGAGGTGCTGCGCGGGGAGGGCCGCGCGCCAGGGCGCGTGGCGCTGGTCATGGGCCGCTGGCCCGCCGAGAACGCGGCCGTCGTCGCCGTGGACGCTGCGGCGCCGCAGGGCCTGGACCTCTTCCTGTCCAAGAACACCCTCAAGCACGGGTATGTCCACCCCGCGCAGGAGGTCGATCCGCGCATGCTGGTGCGGCTGGGCGTGGACGACGCCGCCTTCGTGGAGGCCGTGGCCGGGCGGCTGCGCCCGGGCGGGCTGTTCCTCATCTACAACCTGTGCCCGGCGCCGGCGCCCGAGGGCCAGCCGTACATCCCCTGGGCAGACGGCCGCTGTCCCTTCGCGCGGGACCTGCTGGAGCGGGCCGGGCTCGAGGTGCTGGCCTTCGACCAGGTTGACGATGCCGCCGCACGGGCCTCGGGGGTCGCCTTGGGCTGGGACCAGGGCGATGGGGCCATGGACCTGCAGAATGATCTGTTCGCATGGTTCACGCTGGCCAGGCGCCCGGCGGACCGCTCGAAGTGACCGCGATCACCCGACTTGGGCGTGCGTAACGCCGGCGGCGCGGGGCCGACTGGACCCGTGGACGGGGCGCGGACGCCCCGCCTCCGGGGGGGGCGCGCGGTTTTTGGCCTTGTGCAAACCGCCTCCAGCCCGGACCATCTGCCCTCAGTTCAATGTCTGAGGCCGGCCGTTGCTGCCAGCCTCTTGGAGAATTCGAGTGAAGTTGTTCGTTGGCGGGCTGGCGTGGGCGACCGATTCCAATGGTCTCCGCGCAGCCTTTGAGCAGTACGGCAAGGTGACCGACGCCGTGGTGGTCCAGGATCGCGAAACCGGGCGCAGCCGTGGTTTCGGGTTCGTTACTTTCGACAAGGATGAGGAAGGCCGCGCTGCGCTGCAGGCCATGAACGGGGCCACACTGGATGGCCGCAAGATCCGTTGCGACGAGGCTCAGGCCAACGAGCGCGCCGGTGGCGGCGGTGGCGGGGGTGGCGGCTTCGGCCGCGGCCCGCGCGGTGGCGGTGGTGGCGGCTTCGGCCGTGGTCCGGGCGGTCCGGGCGGCGGTGGGGGCGGCTTCCGCGGCGGAAACCGCTGGTAACCCAGCACCCGTCCACCTGACAAGCGACGGCCGGACGGCAACCCCGTCCGGCCGTCGCCGTTTTTTCAGCACCTCGCGCGCAGGCTGGGCACCCAGCGCGGCACGCGCCGCAGGTACTCCGCGTACGGCGCGCCGAAGACGCGGCGCAGGTGCGGCTCCTCGTACAGCACCACGAAACCGTGGAACACCGGCCACAGCGCCAGTACGTACAGCAGCGGCGCGCGCGACGGCCACAGGCAGGCCTGGCCGATGATCGTCAGCCCGACCGCCACGTACATCGGGTTGCGCACGTGGCGGTACAGGCCGCTGGCCACGAAGCGCAGCGGCGGGTCGAAGGGGTTGGGCGTGCCGCCGCCGCGCACGACGAAGTCGCGCACGCACCACAGGTAGCCGGCCACGCCCGCGGCCAGCAGCGGCCAGCCCAGGTGCCGCCACGGCCCCCAGTCCTCGGGCATCGAGCGCGACGACAGCCACCAGGGCAGCAGTACGCCCACGCTGACGGGCGCCACCAGCGTGAAGAGCAGCGCACGCAGGACCAGGGGCATGGCGGCTGCCAGCCTACACCGCGGGCTGCGGCGCTCCCACGCGCACGTCGAGGCGCCGCGAAAACAGCAGGCGCGGGGGCCCCTGCAGCGGAAGGCCGAGCCAGGCGGCCATGCTGTTGACCTCCACGGACGCGCGCGCCGGCTGCAGCGGCCAGGCCGCGTGCTCGACGGGCGCGCGCAGCAGCCGGCCGTCGCGACCCGGCGCGAAGAGCACCAGCCGGTTGGTGAGGAAGTCGTCCAGCGTGCCGGGCGGCGCCACGCACGGCGGACCGCTGGGCTCGTAGCGCGCGCGCAGCTCGGCCGGCGCCCCGCGCGCGTCGTCGCGCCGGCTGGCGTAGCGCACGGCCTCGCCGTCCGCCTCGCAACGCATCCGGGCGCGAAAGTACGGCAGCCCGAACCAGCGCCGGGCCACCGCGACGGCCAGCCGGTTGCCCGCGTCCAGGCTGAAGAACCAGACGCCGCGCTCGTCCCGGTGGCGCACATAGCTGCGCACGTTGAGCTCGGGAAACGCGGCCGTGCCCGGCACGGCCGGCAGGCCCGCCAGGCGTACGCCGGTCATGCGGAAGGGGACCACCCCCAGCCAGGCGCGGCCCTCGAACAGGTCCGGCTGCAGGCTGGCCGGCAGCAGGCGCGCGACCGCGGCGGCCGGCACCTCCCAGTGCGCGAAGAGCAGGTCGTGCCAGACCTGGTGCATCACGGTGCGCACGCCGGCCTCCGTTCGCGTGTCAGGGCATGGCGGCGGCCGGCATCCCGGCGCGTTCGATCTCCCGGGTGATCTTGCCGGTGCAGTTGGCGCACGAGGGCGCGTCTCGCAGCCTGACGCTGACGGCCAACTGGCCTGCGGCCGGGTCGGCGGCCGCGGCGGCCGGTGCGGCGACGACTTGCGTGCAGGCGCCGGCGAGGCCGATGGCGGCCAGCAGGGCCAGGGTCGAGGAGCTTCATGCGCGCGAGTCTATTGCGCGCTACGGCCCGCGACCACGCCGGTCGGCTGGGGAGCCGGGCGCCGGGCGGCGGATGTAACGCGAAGCGCCTCGCGCCGACCGGCTCCTTGCCGGCCTCGCCCGCGCGGCCCGCCACGTGGCGGGGGCTCCGCGCGCCCACCTCGGGCGACAGGGCGTTGCGCCGGTCATCCCCAACGAGGAGTCATCGACATCATGTTCACGTCCATCGCTGCGGGTGCGGCCGTCGGGCCGCGCCGGGGTCGCCGTCCGTCCATGCTGACCGTGCTGGCGCTGCTGGGCTCCGCGGTGCCGGTGCACGCCGAGGCGGCGCGCGTGCCGGGCCCGCCGGTCGCGCCGCTGTTCGCCATCGGCGCCCCGACGGCGCGCGCCGAGGACGGCACGGAGGCCGGCCGCGCTGCGCTCACGGAGGCCTCGGCCTCCAGGCGCGCCGCACAGAAGCTCGCGGGCGACGCCCGCACGGAGGCGCTGGCTGGCGTGGCCGAGCGCTACCAGGGCATCGCCGGCACGGACAGCTTCGCGGCCTTCGAGCGCGCCGAGGCCGCGTTTCGCGGTGGCGAAGTGCTGCGCTCCATCGACCGCGACGCGGAAGCCGAGGGCCAGTTCTCGCGCGCCATCACGCTGGGCGAGCCCAGCGAGGCCGGCCGCGAGTTCGCCGGGCGTGCGCTGCTCGAGCAGGGGCACCTGCGCCGTCGCACGCAGGACCTCGACGGCGCGCTCTCCCTGTACGCACAGGTCGGGGCGCGCTTCGCCGACCAGCGCCGCCAGGCCGCGCACGCCCGCACCTGGTCGGGCAAGGTGCTGCTGAAGGCCGGCCGCATCCCGGAGGCTGCGCTGCACCTGCAGGGCTTCGCGGAGATCTTCCCCGAGTACGCGGCCGAGGCCGCGCGCAACGCGGACCTGCTGGCCGTCGCGCAGGCCGAGTCCGGCGACGAGACCGCCGCGCGCGACACGATCGAGCGGCTGCGGCGCGAGTTGGAGCCCGTGCTGGCGAAGGGCGGCAAGGTGGCCGAGGAGGCGCAGGCCGCGCTCGACAGCCTGCGGGTTACCGAAATCCTCGGCGGTTACTAAGCCGCCTCCGACGGTGTCACGAGGCCGACGCAGGAGTTTGGAGAGACGCCTGCGTCGGCAAACGGTCGAGACGCCCCCGGCGCAAGGAGAGTGCGCCGGGGGCGTCTCCTTTTCTCCCGCGGTCCGCGCGGGCGCACGTCAGCAGGCGCTGTCCGCGCTTGCGGGCGGCTGCAGCACGCGTGGCGCGCCGTCGCGCGCCGTCACCCAGCGCGGCTCGGACAAGCGGCCGTCCGGGAAGACGTCCAGCAACAGGGCCGCGCCCCGCCACGCCCCCGCGCCACACACGCACAGCGTGCCGTCGATGACCTCGGTGCGGCCGAAGTTCTCGTGCAGGTGACCAGCAAGGCAGAGCACCGGGCGGAAGGCCGCCAGCGCCGCCCGGCAGCGGTGGCTGCCCACCATCTGTCCCTGCGCGAAGGCCGGCACGTCGGGGTTGTTCACGCCGTCGAGGCTGCTGCCGTGCGGCACGTTGTGACTCAGCAGCACCAGCGGCGGCGGCGCCTGCCCCAGCCGTGCACGCTCGGCCAGCAGGCGCTCCCACTGCACGCGCAGCGCGGCAATGTCGTTCTCCAGGCGCTGCGGGTTGGCCGGGCCCGACCAGCCGCCCAGCCCGGCAAAGGCCACGTCGCCCACCAGCACCAGACGCACGTCCAGGTCCGTGACGCGGCCCTCGACCTCGGGTTGGTCGGGTCGCGGTCGGACGCGTTCGGCCAGCGACGGCCAGTCCAGCGCCACGCGGTCGCTGTTGCCCGGGATGGCCAGCACGGGCCGCCCGCACTCGGCCAGCCCGGCCACCACCGCCGAGCCCTCGTCGAGGGCGCGTCGCACCAGCGCCTCGGCGTGGGCCCGGCCTGCCAGCTCGGGCCACTCGCGCACGGGCCGGCCGCGCGTGAGGGCCGCAAACTTCAGTTGCCGGATCTCGTCCACCTCGCAGTAGTCGCCGCCCGCCAGCACCAGGTCGGCCGGCCAGGCCGAGAGGTCCGGCAACCGGCCGTGGAAGTCGCTGAGGAAGAGGATGCGCACGGCGCCAGATTAGCCGACGCGGCGCGTGGGCGTGCACCGGGGAGTGGGGCTCAGGCGGGAATGCGACCCGCTAAACGCCGCGGCTGGCGACCAGGCAGCACTGCTGGTCGTGTCACCTGACGCGCCGCACGCTCAGCGTCTCGCGGTGCGCTCCAGCACAAGGAGTCCAACGACGCGACGCCCGCACCCTGGCGGCTCACGCGCCCGGCGCGTCACCGGAATCCGCGATCGGCGGCGCTCCCCAAGCCCCCAACCTGTCGCTCGTCTCCTGAAACGGCGGTCTCCCCTCAGGCCGACCTCCGCAGGCCCCCGGAAGGGAGTGCTCCGCACTCCCTTCCGGGAGCCGAAGATCCGAGGCCGGAGGGGAGACCGCCGTTTCAGGAGACGGGCAGCGACCCGATCGGGTAGTACGTGAAGCCCAGCCGCGACAGCTCCTGCTTGGGGAAGATGTTGCGGCCGTCGAAGATCACCGGGTGCTTCAAGCGCTCCTTGACCTGGTCGAAGTCCGGGTTGCGGAACTCGCTCCACTCGGTCACCAGCAGCAGCGCGTCGGCGCCCTCGAGGGCTTCCATCGGGTGGGCGCAGTAGGTGATCGAGTCGCCGAAGACCTTGCGGGCCTCCTTGATGGCCTCGGGGTCCGAGGCGCGCACCTTGGCGCCGTCCTTGAGCAGCGAGTTGATGATGTAGATGGACGGAGCCTCGCGCATGTCGTCGGTGCGCGGCTTGAAGGCCAGGCCCCAGATCGCGAAGGTGCGGCCGGCCAGCTCGCCCTTGTAGTGCCGGCGCACCTTTTCGTAGAGGGTGTACTTCTGCGCGGCGTTCACGGCCTCGACGGCCTTGACGATCTTGAAGTCGTAGCCGTGCTCCTGGGCCGTCTTCATGATGGCCTGCACGTCCTTGGGGAAGCACGAGCCGCCGTAGCCGCAGCCGGCGTACAGGAACGGGTAGCCGATGCGGCTGTCCGAGCCGATGCCCTGGCGCACCTTGGTGACGTCGGCGCCGACGCGCTCGCACAGGTTGGCGATCTCGTTCATGAACGAGATGCGCGTGGCCAGCATGGCGTTGGCGGCGTACTTGGTCAGCTCGGCCGAGGCCACGTCCATGTGGATGATCCGGTTGACGTTGTCGTGGACGAAGGGCGCGTAGAGGCGCGTCATGACGTCGGCCGCGTGCGGGTCGTCGCTGCCGATGACCACGCGGTCGGGCTTCATGAAGTCGTCGATGGCCGCGCCCTCCTTGAGGAACTCGGGGTTGCTGACGACGGAGATGGGATGCCGGGTCTCGGCCAGCGCGGCGGCCTTCACGCGCGCGGCGGTGCCCACGGGCACGGTGGACTTGTCGACGATGACCTTGGGGCCGTTGGCGGCCTTGCCGATGGCGCGCGCCACGGCCAGCACGTACTTGAGGTCGGCGCTGCCGTCCTCGCCGGGCGGCGTGCCGACGGCGATGAACACGACCTCGCTGGCCTGGACGGCTGCGGCGGTGTCGGTGGTGAAGGACAGGCGCTCCTCGGCCACGTTGTGCTTGACCATCTCCTCGAGGCCCGGCTCGAAGATCGGGATGACGCCGTTCTTCAGGCCGTTGATCTTGCGCTCGTCGATGTCGACGCAGATCACGTTGTTGCCGCTCTCGGCGAAGCAGGTTCCGGCGACCAGGCCGACGTAACCGGAACCAATGACAGCGATGCGCATGAGGGAGATCCTTGGCGGATGGGGCGGGTCCGGGCGCGGGGGGTGCGCCGGAGAGGCTCTTTCGTTCCGCCGAGCGCGCGGTCTTGAGGGGGCGCGACCGCGCGTTCAGGCTCCGGAAACGGGCCGCGCACTCTAACTGCGGCCCGGGTGCATGGTCAACGCTGCATGAAAGCCACAAGGGTCGTGCGGGCCGTGACTTGCAACGCGCTGGCGGCATCGGGCAGGCACGCTGGCGCGCGCGAGCGGCGGTCCTCAGACTGGCGCGCCCACCCAGCCGGGCGATTGGCTCAGCGGTCCAGAGCACCTGCCTTACACGCAGGGGGTCGAAGGTTCGAATCCTTCATCGCCCACCAGCCGCGGCGCCGGCCAGGCGCGTATCGTGGCCCGCTTTTGCGGTTCCGGAGGCCGAGCATGGCAGGTCGTGGTGCGCGCGCGCTGGTGGCGCTGGCGCTGCTGGCGGGCTGGACCGCGGCGCGTCCCGCCATGCAGGAGGCGTTGCCCGAGCGCGCCCAGGCGCTGGCGGACGCGGGCCAGCGGCTGGCTGCCTGGCAGCAACTGGCCGACGGCTTGCGAGCCGCGCTGCCGGGCCTGTCCGCGGCGGGCCCGCGCGCCGCCGCCGAGGCCGAGGTCGCTGCCTTGCAGTTGGCCGACTTGACCGACCAGTTGTCGGCCTGGCCGGAAGCCGTGGCTGCGCTGCCGGCGCTGCTGGACGCCGCCGGCCCGGACACGCCACCGGCCGTGCACGCCGCGCTGGCGCGGCTGCAGGCCCAGGCGCTGCGCAACGTCGGCGAACTGGACGCCGCGCGCGCCGCGATCGACGCGCTGGGCTGCTTCAACGACGTCCTGGTGCTGGGCCCCTTCGACAACGAGCGCGGCTCGGGACTGACGGTGCCCTTGCCTCCCGAGACCTCGATCGACCTGCAGGCGGCGCTGCCCGGCAAGGAGCGCGAGGTGCGCTGGCGTCCCAACCCGTGCCCCGAGCACCCGCTGCGCCGCCTGCTGCTGCATGACATGTTGCGCCCCGAGAAGCAGGCGCTGGCCTGCGTCGCCACGGCCCTGATGGCGCAGGAGCCGGGGCCGCTGGTGCTGCGGCTGGGAAGCCAGGGCGCCTTCGCGGTGTTTCTCAACGGCGTGCCGCTGGCCTCGCGCAACGTGCACCGTCCGCACGCGGCCGACCAGGATCTGCTCGTGCTGCCGCTGCAGGCGGGCTGGAACCAGCTGCTGGTCAAGACCGGCGTCGAGGACCAGGACTGGACGCTCGAGCTGCGCCTCACCGACCTCTCCGGGCGGCCGGCTGCGGGCGTGGCGGTCAGCGGCGCGCGCGTGGCCACGCCCGACCCGGCGCTGCGCGCGGCCACGCAGGCGGCGCTGGCCGGGCTGCCCGTCCCCGACGCCGGCGCGCGCGCCGTGCTGGCGGCCGAGCCGGACGCCGCCGCCGCGCGCATGCTGGCCCTCTGGCAGTTGCTGGTGCACCCGCACGACGTCACCGATCGCACCGCGCGCGACCTCGCCGAGCGCGCCGTCGAGCTGGAGCCAGGCTCCGTCGCCGGCCTGTACCTGCTGGCGCGCACGCGCGAGCCGCACGGCGAGGACCGCACCGAGGCGCAGTTCAACCCGCGCCTCGAGGCGCTGAAGGCCGTGCTCGAGCGGCAGCCCGGCCATGCCGGCGCGCTCATGGACCTGGCCGAGTTCGCGCTGGAGGACAACCCCACGCCGGACCGCGCCGACGACCTCACGCGCCGCGCGCTGCAGGCCGCGCCGGACAGTTGGCGCGCGGCGTCGCTGCGCGCGCGCTGCCTGGGCGAGCGGCGCCGCGGATCCGAGGCCGTGCGCCTGCTGGATGCGGCCGCCGACGGCCCCGAAGCGCGACGGTTGCCGGCGGGCGCGCTGCAGCGCGCCGAGCGCGCGCTGCGCGCCGGCGACCTGGCCGCCGCCGAGGCCGAGCTGCGCGCGGCCTTCGCGCGCCGTCTGCTGGACGGCCCCGTGCTGGGCCGGCTGGTCGATCTGCTGGTCGACACCGGCCGTGCGCAGGAAGCCGTGGCGCTGACGCAGCGCATGCTGGCGGGCTCGCCCTTCGGGAACAGCCGCCGGCTGGCCACCGCCGAGCGTCTCGAGCACGCGGGCCTGCCGGACGAGGCGCGCGAGCTGGTGCAGCACGCGCTGGCCGTGTGCCCCGAGCTCGCGCCTGCGCTGCGCCTGCGCTCGCGGCTGCTGGAGCGCGGCGGCGATCTCGAGGTCGCGCAGGCCGACCTGCGCCAGGTGCTGGCGCTGGACCCGGGCGACGACAAGGCCCGCCGCCACCTGCAACTGCTGCAGAGCGGCGCGGACAAGGAGCGCTTCGAGCAGCCCTGGCGCCGCGACGCGACCGAGCTGCGCGGCCTGCCGCTGCCCGAGGGCGCCGGCGAGCCGGCCGAGGTCCTGGACCGCACCAGCGTCTGGCGCGTGCACGCCGACGGCAGCGAGCACCTGTACGAGCACCTCGTGCTGCGCGTGCTCTCCGAGGGCGGCGTCAAGCAACTGGACGGCGTGCCCATCCCGTCGCAGGGCGGCGCGGTGCAGGTCTACAACGTGCGCGTGCTGCGCACCGACGGCAGCATCGAGCGCGCGCCGCCCGCGCGCGGCAACTGGCGCTGGTACGACCTGCCGCCGCTGCGCATCGGCGACCTGGTGGACGTGGAGTACCGCGTGGACCAGGACGAGCCCGACGTCTTCGGCCGCTACTTCGGCCTGCGCCACGAGTTCCAGCCGGACGTGCTGGACGGCCTGCTGCCCGTGCGCCGCGCCGAGCTGGTCGTGCTGGCGCCGCCCGAGCTGCCGGTGCACGCCTTCGAGCGCCGCGGCGAGGCGCTGGAGCGCTCCGACCGCACCGACGGGCAGGGCCTGCGCGAGCTGCGCTGGGTGGCGCGCGACCTGCCGCGCCCGGCGGTCGAGACGGCCATGCCGCGCCGCTCCGAACTGGCCCCGCTGGTCGAGGTGACCACCTTCGCCGACTGGGACGCCTTCGCGCGCTGGTGGTGGGCCTTCATCGAGAAGGAGTTCGTGACCACGCCGGCCATGCGCGCCAAGGTGGCCGAGCTGACCGCGGGCAAGTCCACCGAGGCCGAGCAGGTCGAGGCCATCGCGCGCTTCGTGGGCCAGGAGGTGCGCTACAACGCCTGGGCCTTCGGCACGCACGGCTACGAGCCCTTCTCCGCGGCCACGATCTTCGAGCGGCGCTTCGGCGACTGCAAGGACAAGAGCATCCTGCTGCGCCAACTGCTGGCCGAGATCGGCGTGGACGCGGTGCCGGTGCTGATCAAGGCCGAGTTCGCGCGGCCGGACGAGCCGCTGGACGCGGCCATGGTCGAGCACTTCAACCACTGCATCGCCTACGTGCAGCCGACGGCGGAACGCCCCGGCTACTACCTGGACGCGACGGCGGACCGGAACCCCGTGGGCTACCTGCGCGCCGACGACCAGGGCGCCAGCGTGCTGCACGTCACGCCGCAGGGTGGCGAGGTGCAGCGCATCCCGTACGCAGCGCCGCAGGGCAACGCGCTGCGGCGGCGCTGGGAGGTGCGGCTCGCGCCGGACGGCGGCGGCGAGGTCGCGCTGCAGGACGAGAGCAGCGGCTTCTTCGGCGTGCGCCTGCGCTACCGCTACGGCGGCGAGCAGGGCGACCTGCCGCAGAAGCTGGCCGAGGACCTGTCGGAGACCTTCGGCGCGGTGCGCGTGCTCGAGGCCGCGACCTCGGACCTCGAGGACATCGGCGCGCCGGCCGGCCTGTCGGCGCGCTTCGAGGCCGACCTGCTGTGGACCCCCGAGGGCGCCGCGCGCGCGCTGCAACTGGGCTTCGACGATCTCGGCCTCGCGCGCCTGGCCACCGAGCCGCCCGCCGAGCGCCGGCACGACCTGGTGCTGGACCGACCCTTCGCGCACGAGACGGTCGTCGTCTGGCGCCTGCCGCCCGGCGCGCAGGTGCTCGGGCTGCCGCCCGACGTCGAGCTGTCCGCGCCCGGACTGCTGAGCTACACCCAGCAGGCGCGCGCCGTCGCGGGCGGCGTCGAGGTCGAGCGCCGCTTCGAGCTGCTGGTGCGCCGCATTCCGTTGGCCGACTACGCCGCCTTCCGCGAGGCCCTGAGCCAAGTGCGCCAGGCCGAGGAGCGCCACCTGCGCATCCTGCCCGGGCCAGCCGGGGAGGGCCGCTGATGCGCCGCCTGCTGGCCGCCGCCGCGCTGCTCCTGACCGCCGCCGCCGCGTCCGCGCAGGACCTGGAACAGGCGGCCCGCCTGCTGGTCGACCACCCGCTGGCGGCGCACGGCGACCGCGACGCCGCCGCCCGCGACGCGCTGGGCCTGGTGCGCGACGCTCCCGGCCACCCGCTGGCCGAGGCCGCGCTGCGCCTGCTCGAGCTGCAGCTGGGCGACGTGGACGACCCGCGCGCGCTGGCCACGCAGGTCATGGCGCTGGATCCCGCCGCGCTGCGCGCCGCCGGCCTGTCGCCCATGGCCGGGCGCCAGCTGCAGCGCCTGCTGGCGCTGACGCGCGTAGCCTTCGAGCCGGCCGGCGCGCTGGGCACCGACCTGTTTCCCGAGCACCTCGCGCGCCTGCACGTGCTCGGGCCGCTGCCCGCCGCCGGCGACCCGCTGCGCCTGGGCGCCGACCTGCCGCAGTTTGCCGACCCGGGCTTCGAGCGCGAGCATCCCGGGCGCGGCGTGGGTGGGGGGGCGGGTGCGCCGCTGCGCTGGCAGCCCCTGTCGCGCAGCCCGCTGCGGCCGTGCGTGATGGCCGAGTCGGTGGTGGACGCGGCCGAGGGCTGGGCGCTGCTGGCGGCCAGCTTCGACGCGCCCGGCGGGCCGGCGCTGCTGGAGGTCGAGACCTCGGCCGCGGGCGGCGCGGCCTTCGCCATCGGGACGGCCGGCACGGACGGGCTGCGCGGGCGCGGGACCACGCCCTTCGCCGGCGGCGGCGACATCGCGGCGCGCGCCTACGCGCTGGCGCTCAACGGCGAACCGGCGCTGGTCGTCGACCCGCGCGGCCTGCAGGCCGGCGCGCTGCGCCAGCACCCGGTCGTGCTGCGCCGCGGCCACAATCGCGTGCTGATCTCGGTGCCGCTGGGCGAGCACACGGCCTGCGCGCTGCGCGTGCTGGGCCCTGACGGCTGGCCGCTGGCCGGGCTGGCCGAGGAGCGCCCGGGCGGCGGCCTGGGCCTGCCGCTGGACGCCGAGCCGCCGGCCGCGCCGCCGTGCAGCGTGGACCTGCTGGCGGCCGTCCCCGACCTGGCTCCGGACGCGCAGGCGCTGCGCGGCCTGCTGCTGTTCCTGGACGGCCAGGCGGCCGAGGGCCTGGCCCACGTGCGGGCGGCGTGCGAGCGCGCGCCCGGCCGCCCCGGGCTGCTGGCCATCCAGGCGCGCATCCTGCTGCGCGCGGGCTACCTGCCCGACTCGTGGCGCCGCAACCGCGCGCGCGCGTTGATCGAGGAGCTGCTGGCCGCCGACCCGCTGCGCATGGACATGGCCCAGTACCTCGCCAGCCTGGTCGAGGCCGAGGACCGCGAGGCCGACGCCGTCGCCAGCCTGGTCAAGCTGGCGGACGCGCTGCCCGGGCGCAGCGATCCGCTGCTGCAGCTCGCCGGCATCTACCGCGGCCTGGACATGGAGGCGCAGGCCGAGAGCGCGCTGCGCCGCGCCCTCGCGCGCACGCCGTCGCGGCCCGAGGCGTTGCGGCGCACGGCCGAGCACCTGGGGCGGCACGGCCAGCGCACGCAGGCCGCCGTGCTGGAGCTGGAGGCGTTGCGCTCGGGCGGCAGCGGCGGGCGCGCGCTGGAGGCCTCGGCGTCGCGGCTGGCCGAGCTGGGTCGCGGCGCCGAGGCGCTGGACCTGCTGCGCGAGGCCGTCGCGCGCGACGACGCGCCGTCGCTCAAGCTGGCGCTGGCCGGGCAACTGGCCAACCTGCAGCGCGACGCCGAGGCCGACGCGCTGCTGGCCGCGCTGGCCGCCACGTACCCGCGCTGGGCCGAGCCCTGCCGCCTGCGCGCCGACCTGGCCGGCCGCCGCGGCGACGCCGCCGCCGAGCGCGCGCGGCTGCTGGAGGCGCGCGCGCGCGACCCGTCGCAGCGCCCGACGCGCGAGCGCCTGGCCGCGCTGGGCGAGCCCGACCCGGCCGAGGCGCTGTTCGCGGAGCACGCCGTGGACCTGGCCGCGGCGCGCCGCGAGTACGTCGAGGGCGACTCGGGCGACTCGCTGGTCAAGCTGGTGGATGCGGCCGCGGTCTACGTGTGGCCGGACGGCAGCCACGAGACGCTGACGCAGGACCTCTACCACGTGCGCGACCTGCAGGGCTGCGAGCAGCTCGGCGAGCTGCGCCTTTCCGGCGACGTGCTGCACGTGGCCACCTGGAAGCGCGACGGCAGCGAGCACGAGCCCGTGCGCGTCGGCGGCGCCTACGTCATGCCCAGCCTCGAGCCGGGCGACTTCGTCGTGGCCGTGACGCGCGAGGTGCGGCCCGCGCCGCAGGGCGGCGCGCTGCGCATCGGCGCCTGGTACTTTGCCAGCGAGGAGCTGCCCTTCCGGCTCTCGCGCTACGTGCTGCGCCTGCCGGCGTCGCTGGGGCTGCGCGAGGAACGCCGCAACCTGGCGGGCGTGGTCACGCAGCGCAGCGAGCCGGACGCGGACGGCGCCGTCCACGTGTACGAGGCGCGCGACCAGGCGCGCGTGCTGGGCGAGCCCGGCGCGCCGCCGCGCTCGCGCTGGCTGGCGTGGGTCGAGTGGGGGCAGGACGCGGACGTGGCCGCGCACGTGGCCGACCTCGCGGCCGGCATGCGCGAGCCGGCGCTGGTCACGCCGGAGGTCCGCGAGGCCGCCGCGCGCGCCAGCGCCGGGCTGTCCGGCGACGAGGCCCGCGCCCGCGCGCTGCACGCGCTGGTCAACCAGACGCTGGACCGGCGCGGCCGGCAGGGCGCCACGGCCGCGCTGCTGGGGCGCGAGGGCAACGGCGCCTTCCTCTACGCCGCGCTGCTGGAGGCGGCCGGCGTGCCGCACGAGCTGGTCTGGTCGCGTGGCGTGGCGCCCGCCGCCGATCCCGAGCCGCAGCCGCCCTTCGCCGAGGCCGGGCACTGGTCGAACAAGCTGCTGCTGCTGGTGCGGCCGGCGGACGGGCCCGAGGCCTGGTGCGACCTGGACGCCGAGACGCTGCCCTACGGCCGGCTGGTGCACGACGCGCCGGGCGCCGAGGCGCTGGCCCTGCCGTCGCGGCGCACGCTCACGCTGCCGGACGTGCCGCCCGACGGGCGGCCGACGTTCGACTTCGAGCTGGACCTCACGCTGGCGGCGGACGGCTCGGCGCAGGTGCTGGCGGCGGCCCTGCCGCGCGGCGGCCTGCAGTGGGCCTTCAAGGAATCGCTGCGCCAGGCGCCCGAGCCGCTGCTCAAGAGCTGGGTGCAGGGCCTGCTGGCCAGCGTCGTGCCGCGGCTGGACCTGCAGTCGCACGAGCTGGCCGGGTTGCACGACGGGGAGCAGCCGCTGCACATCGCCGGCGCCGGCCGCGTGCCGGCCTTCCTGGACGACGACGGCCACACGCTGAGCTGCCGCCTGCCGGTGCCGCCGCTGGAGCTGTCGCGCCAGCTTGCGGGGGGCGAGGGCCGCCGGCACCTGCCGTACCTGCTGGGCGAGACGGTCACGCAGGCCACCGTCGTGCGCCTGCGGCTGCCGCCGGAGCTGGCCGCGCCCGAGCTGCCCGAGCCCGTGGATCTGTCCTTCCGCGGCGGCAGCTATCGCTTGGCGGTCGAGCGCGAGGGCGGCTCGCTGCTGGTGCGGCGCGTCGTGGCCATTCCGCCGCTGCAGCTCGAGGCCGCAGAGCACGCCGACTTCGCCGCCTTCTGCGCCCGGATCGACGAGGCCGAGCGCGGGCGCCTGCGGCTGCGCCGGGAGACCGCGGTTGACCCTCCGCAAGCGCCCCGGTAACTTCCCCACGCCATGATCCACCACGTGCTCTTCCGCAAGGAAAACGTCAGCGCCCACCTGGCCGACGGCGCCAACCTGCGCCAGGCGTGCCTCGACCACGGCGTCGACCCGTACCCCGCGCTGGGCGGCCTGTTGTCGTGTCGCGGCAAGGGTCTGTGCGGCACGTGCCTGGTGGACGTGGACGATCCGACGCGGCTGTCGGAGCCGGGTGCGCGCGAGGCGCGCTGGCTGCGCAAGCACCGGCCCGCGGCGCTGCCCGGCGCGCGCCTGTCCTGCCAGGCGCAGGTCAAGGGCGACTGCACCGTGACCACGGCCCCGGACAAGCAGCCCGGCTGGCGCACGCACACCTGGTATTCCGGCCGCGTCGAACGCGCCTGGGAGCAGGCCGGCAAGCCTGCGCCCGGGAACGCGCCGTGAAGCGCGCCCTCGTCGCCTGCGCGCTGCTGGCCGGCTGCGCCAGCGAGGCGCCGCCGGCGGTCGCGGTCGTGCAGGCGCTGCCGCCGCGCGCCGTCGATGCGCAGGCCGTGCACGACGAGGCGCAGAAGCGCGGCCCGCTGCCGCCCGGCCTGCCCGCCCAGCCCGCGCCGCTGCCGCCCGGCAGCGACCTGACGCTGCCCGGCGAGACGCATCTCTTGAACGTGCGCCAGTTCACCTTCGGCGGCCAGAACGCCGAGGCCTACTGGAGCTGGGACGACCGGCGCCTGAGCCTGCAGATCACCGACGACCGCGACATCCTGCCCGGCGACCAGCGCTGCGACCAGATCTTCGCGCTGGACGTGGCCGGCGGCGGCCTGACGCAGCTCAGCTCCGGCGGCCGCACCACCTGCGCGTACTTCCTGCCCGGCGACCGGCAGGTGATCTACGCCAGCACGCACGCCGCCAGCCCCGACTGCCCGCCCGAGCCCGACCGCAGCCAGGGCTACGTCTGGCCGCTGTTCGATTACGACATCTGGCTGAAGGACCTGGCCGACGGCAGCCTGCGCAACATCACCAGCACGCCCGGCTACGACGCCGAGGCCACCGTGGCCGCCGACGGCCGCATCGTCTTCACCTCCGTGCGCAGCGGCGACCTCGAGCTGTGGGTCCTGGACGGTCCGTTCGGCGCGCCGCGCCAGCTCACGCACGAGCCCGGCTACGACGGCGGGGCCTTCTTCAGCCAGGACGGCCGGCGCCTCGTGTGGCGCGCCAGCCGCCCGGCCGCCGGCGAGGAACTGGGCGACTACCAGGGGCTGCTCGCGCGCGGCCTCGTGCGCCCGACGCGCCTGGAGATCTTCGTGGCCGAGGCCGACGGCTCGGGCGCGCGCCAGGTCACCAGCAACGGCAAGGCCAACTTCGCGCCCTTCTTCACGCCCGACGGCCAGGCCATCGTCTTCGCCTCCAACATGGGCGACGCCAAGGGCCGCAACTTCCAGGTCTGGAAGATCGGCGTGGACGGCGGCGGCCTCGAGCAGGTCACGCACGACCCGTCCGGCTTCAACTCCTTCCCGATGTTCAGCCGCGACGGCCGGCGCCTGGCGTTCAGCAGCAACCGCAACGGGGCCGTGCCGCACGAGACCAACGTCTTCGTGGCCGACTGGGTGCCGTAGCGCGCCCCGCCCCGCCCCGGCGGTAGACTGGCGCGCATGAAGGACGTGGTCGCGGTCATCATGGGCGGCGGGCAGGGCACGCGCCTGTTCCCGCTGACGCGCGACCGCGCCAAGCCGGCGGTGCCGGTGGCCGGGCGCGTGCGGCTGATCGATATCCCGCTGAGCAACTGCATCAACTCGGACATCACCAAGGTGTTCGTGCTGACGCAGTTCAACAGCGCCTCGCTCAACCGGCACATCGCGCGCACCTACAACTTCGGCCTGCTCAGCAACGAAGGCGTGGAGATCCTGGCCGCCGAGCAGACGCCCGAGAACAAGGGCTGGTTCCAGGGCACGGCCGACGCGGTGCGGCGCAGCCTGAAGCACGTGCTCAGCCGGCGCACGCGGCTGGTGCTGATCCTGGCCGGCGACCACCTGTACCGCATGAACTACCAGGCCTTCGTGCGCCGGCACGAGGAGGCCAAGGCCGACGTCACCATCGCCGCCTGCCCGGTGGCCGAGGAGCACGCCAGCAGCTTCGGCCTGCTGCACGTGGACGAGCAGGGCTGCGTGACGCGCTTCGCAGAGAAGCCGCGCGGCGAGGCGCTGCAGGCCATGCGCGTGGACCCTGGTCGCGTGGCGGTGGGCGGCCAGCGGCCGGCGACGCCGTTCCTGGCCAGCATGGGCATCTACGTCTTCACGCCGCACGTGCTGGCCGAGCTGCTCAACGGCCACCCGGAGTGCCACGACTTCGGCAAGGAGATCATCCCCGAGGCGCTCAAGCTGCACCGCGTCGCGGTGCACTTCTTCCAGGGCTACTGGGAGGACATCGGCACCATCGGCGCCTTCTACCGCGCCAACCTGGCGCTGGCCCGCGAGGGGCAGTTCGCGCTGTACGACCCGGATTTTCCGCTCTTCACGCGGCCGCGCTTCCTGTCGCCCACGCGCATGGTCGAGGCCACCGTGCGCGAGTCCATGATCGCCGAGGGCAGCATCATCGGGCGCGCGCTGATCGAGGACAGCGTGGTGGGCATCCGCTCGCGCATCGGCGACGGCGTGAAGCTGCACGGCGCGCTGGTCATGGGCAACGACCGCTACGAGACCGAGACCGAGCGCGAGGCCGGCTTCGCGCGCGGCATCCCGCCGCTGGGCATCGGCGACGGCAGCGTCATCCGCAAGGCCATCCTGGACAAGGACGCGCGCATCGGCCGCAACGTCCGCATCCTCAACGAGCGCGGCGTGCAGGAGCACGACGGCGGCAACCACTACATCCGCGAGGGCATCGTCATCGTGCCCAAGGGGGCGGCGGTGGCGGACGGCACGCTGATCTGAGGGCCAAGGGGCGCGCGAGGCCCGTCCGCCTGCTACGCTTCGCGCGTGCCCCTGCAGGACCCGTCCCGCGAGTTGTCCCTGCTCTTCGAAGGCGCCCTGGCCCTCGGGCTGGGGCTGTTCATCGGCCTGGAGCGCGAGCACCGGCACGTCGGCAGCGAGCAGGACGGCCCGACCATCCTGGGCGTGCGCACCTTCGCGCTGCTCGCGCTCTCGGGTTGGCTGGCGGCGGTGCTGGAGGAGCGCTGGGCCTGGCTGCCGGCGGTGCTGCTGGGGCTGGTGGGACTGCTGGTCGTGGCGCAGTACCTGCTCGGGTCCGCCGGCGGGCAGCGGCTGGGGCTGACGACCGAGCTGGCCGCGCTGCTCACACTGGTCTACGGGCTGCTGGTGCACCACGAGGTGCAACTGGCCGTGGCGCTGGCGCTGGTGACCACGCTGGTGCTGATCAGCAAGCCCTGGGTGCGCATCGTCGTGCCGCGCCTGCTGCGCACGGAGCTGCTCGCGGCGCTGCAGTTCCTGATCGTGGCCGCGGTCGTGCTGCCGCTGCTGCCGGTCGAGCCGGCGGACCCGTGGGGCGTGCTGCCGCCGCGCAAGATCGGGCTGTTCGTGGTGGCCATCGCGGGCCTGGGGTTCGTGGGCTACGTGCTGACGCGGCTGCTCGGGCCCTCGCGCGCGGCGGGCCTGACGGGGCTGGTGGGCGGGCTGGTGAGCAGCACGGCGGTGACGGTCAGCATGGCGCAGCAGGCGGCGCGCGAGCCGCGCAGTCGGCGCGCGTGCGAGCTGGCGGTCTACGCGGCCAACGCGGTCATGGCCGTGCGCGTGCTGGCCATCGCGGCGGCGCTCAGCCGGCCGGTGGTGCAGGGCCTGCTGGCGCCGCTGCTGGCCATGGCGCTGGTGCTGGGCAGCGCGGCGCTGCTGGCGCGCCGCGGCGACGGTCGCGCGCCCGTCGCGGCCGGCGACGACGAGCGCGTGGTCGTGCGCAACCCCTTCGCCCTGCTGCCGGCGCTCAAGTGGGGCTTGCTGCTGTGCGGCGTGCTGCTGCTGGCGCACTTCGCGCAGCAGGCGCTGGGCGACGCGGGCCTGCTGGCCACCGCCGCGCTGGCCGGCCTGACCGACGTGGACGCCATCACGCTGGCCGGCGTCCGCCAGGTCGAGGACGGCACGCTGGGCGTGGGCACCGCCGAGCTGGCCATCCTGCTGGCGGTGGCGAGCAACACGCTGGCCAAGTGCTTCCTGGCGCGGCTGTCCGGCGGCCCGGCCTTCGGCCGCAGCGTGGGCGTTGGCCTCGGCGCCTCGCTGGCCGCGGCGCTGCTGGTGCTGGCCGCGACCTGACGCCCGCGCGCCACGCGGCCGCCACGCTCGCGCGCCGGCCCGCGAGTAGGATGCGCCGCGTCCGCCTGCCGCGCCCGTCGCGCGGCGCCCCCCGGGAGAGACCCATGAAGCCGCTGACCCTGCTCGCGCTGGCCGCCGCGCTGTGCGTGCCCGCCTGCCTCATGACCGTCGGCGACGACGGGCTCGAGCTGCACTCCTGGGATGACTGGGACGACGTGCTGGGCGACGGCTGGGAAGGCCAGACCAACTGCGAGGTCGGCGGCCACAGCGTCAGGGTGGACGGCGACGTCGTGCGCGTCGACGGCGTCCGGCTGCGCCACCAGCGCTGGGTCGAGACGTCGCACACGGCCTCGCCCGGCGCGCCCTTCGAGGTGGGGGCGGCCAGCGGCCCGATCGAGTTGCACGGCGTGCCCGGCTCGGCCGCCTTTCACGTGCTGCTCTGCAGCGAGTTCGAGGACGACGGCCACGTCGCGGTCGAGGACGGCCGCCTGGTCGCGCACGCTGGACGCGGCGCGGTCTTCATCAATGGCGTGCGCGGCAACGCGCCGCGCGACGCGGCCCTGCGCGTCGGCAGCGGATCGGGGCCGGTCGAGCTGCACGACTTCTGCGGCCCGTCGCTGTCGGTTGGCAGCGGCACGGGGTCGGTGAGCCTCTTCGGCTGCACCGCCAAGGGCGTGGTGATCGAGAGCGGCACGGGCGACATGACGCTCGAGGGCGGCTCGGCCGACGACGCGCGACTCTCCTCGGGCACGGCCGACATCGCCGTGCGCAACGTGTACCTCGGCAGCCTGCTCGCCAGCAGCGGCACGGGCGACCTGCTGGTGTCCGGCTGCGAGATCGGCCGCCTGCAGGCCGAGTCGGGCACGGGCGACCTGCGCGTGTCGGGCGGGCACGTCAGGGAGTTGCACCACGCGCTGGGGACGGGGGACCTGGAGATCACGGGCGGGGCGCAGGTGGGGGGCTGAGCAAGCGGGAGGCGGGGCGGAGGGCTCGCCGCTGCGGCGTGCCTGACCAAGGTCAGGTCCTTGGTTCCAAGGCTGCGATCCAGTGGTCCAAGGCTGCCAGCCAGTCACCAGTCATCCTCGGAAAGGCTGAGGCGAGCCATTCCCGGATTGACAGGGGGGGGGTAGCAAGCGCGATGATCCGGGCGAACCGATCCGGATGAATCTGGATCCTGCCTGGAGGAAGGAAAATGAACCGCTTCACGTCCTGCGTGCGCCTCGCGTTCATGGCGCTCACCCTGACCACTGCGACGTCCAGCCAGCTCGTGCCGCCGGACGCGACCGTCGCGAACGCCACGAGCAGCTTCGCCGGAGGATTCAAGCAGCACTTCGGGTTCACCGTCGACAGTGGAGCGGACTGGGACGGCGACGGGCTTGAGGATCTCGTGGCCGGCGGCGTGACGCCCAACCTCGTGGGCCAGGCCGAGGTGCGCGTGATCTACCACGTCGGAACGACGCCCCTGGAGTTCAAGGTCACGGGCATCACCTCCAAGGTCTGGGGCGTTCCGGCTGCACTGGTGCGCGATCTCAACGGGCACGGCAAGGCCGATCTCGTCATCGGCGTACCCGAGTGGACGCACACCCCCGGGGATCCTGACCAGGCTGACATCGGACAGTTTGTCGTCTTCTACGGCGAGAACTGGTCAGATGTGCCAGGGACCCAGACCATTCGCGGCGGCGACGTCGTGATCAAGGGGCTCTACCCGCACCGCCGCGTCGGATTCTCGGTCTCCGACGCCGGGGACGTCGATGGAGACGGGTTCCACGACCTGCTCGTCGGGGCTCCCGGCTGCGACCCGCTGGACCTCCCGATGGGATCCTGCAGCCTGGCTCCGCTGACCTACAAGGGCCGGACGTACCTGTTTCTCGGCGGCCCGAACGGCATGGCGGCCCTCGACCCGTACCAAGGGTTGCAGCCGCCTGCGGGGCCGGCCCTAGGGGCGTCCGGGCTTCCCATGGCGACGGGGCCGGCGACTCCCGGCTTCACCATGCTGAACCCCGATGCGATCGCCGTGATGCTCGAGGGTCAGAGCGGCCGCGACCACTTCGGCTTCGACGTCGAGAGCGTGGGCGACCTCAACGGGGATGGCAAGTCGGAGTTCGCCGTGGGCGCCATCCAGGCCTACCGGAGCTGCTGCCTCACCTTCACCGCGCTGACGGATGCGTCGTCCAACGAGCTTCCCGGTTACGTCGACGTGTTCAAGCACGGCCTGACGGCGCCCATCGCGCACATCACGCCGGACTTGTCGCAGACGCCGGACATGGTCGCCGCGGTGTTCGGGGCGTCGATCAGCACGGTCGGCGACCTGAACATCGACCTGGTGCCGGAGCTCGTCATCGGGGCGCCTGGCACGTACAAGACGGTGGGCGGCATGCGTGCGTTCACCCATGGCGCCGTGTTCGGGTACTCCGGCGCCGGCGTGTTCCTCGGGGCGCCCGGGGCGCACATGTTCAGTTCGCTCAACCTGTTCGAGCCCAACGCGCAGGGGCTGAAGGAGCTGGGGCCGGATGCGGGCTTCGGGCTGTCGGTCGCGGGGAGCCTGGTGTCGTTCGCGGGCCCGGTGCTTCCCGACCTTCCCGATCTGGCCGTGGGCGCCTGGAACACCTACGACGTCGACGGCGCCGTCTTCGTGTTGACGCCCGACTTCGCAAGCGGCGAAGTGGTCGTGCAGAAGCGCATCGCCGGCGATCCGAACCACCACACGCGATTCGGCACCGCGACGGTGCTCGGGAGGATCTACTCGTCGACCATCCCCGCGATCATCAGCGGCGCCTGGGGTCAGGCGTTGCCGGGCAGCGTCAACGAGGAGGGGTTCGTGCACGTGTTCAACTACGGGCTCGTCTTCCCGTAGGTCGAAGGGCAGCCTTGGCGCTCAGACGAGCCATGCACGCGAGGTCCCTGCCTTGGGCTGCCGCGCCTGATGTGGCTGCACGGCACGTCTGCCACGCTGCGGAACACCTGCTAGACTTGCGGCGTTGACGACCAGGACGCAGGAGCCAAGGACACGATGAGCATCCCCGCCGCTGCTTGCCGCTGCGCAATGATCGCCGCAGGCTGTTGTGTCGTCGTTGCCGCGCTGGCGTCGGGCGACCCAGGTTTGCCCGATGCTCCGCGGCCCGTGCGTGCCTCGCACGAAGTCCCCGTTGCCGCACTGTCACTCGAAGTCGTGCCTCCGGCCGTCGGCATGGATCCAACGACGAGCCCGTTCCTGCTGCGGCGAATCCCGGCCACTGGCTTCGTGCCGAACGTCGGCCAATGGGATGGCGGCGTGCGCCACGTTGCCCAGATCGGTCCGCTCCTCGTCCGTGTCGAGGACGCCGGGCTGCTGCTCGTGAACGCGGCGCGACTCGGACTGCCTGGTTTGGACGACTGCCAGCGCGTCGTCGGCGATGCGGTGCGATTGACCTTCGGCCGAAGTCTGGCGGACGTGGCCATCGAAGCTGAAGGCGTCGTTGCCGGACGGCATTCCTTCATCCTCGGAAGCGACCCGACGAAGTGGGTGCGCAACGTGACGGCCTGCGCCACGCTGCGCCTGGTCGACGTCTCGCCCGGGATCGACCTCGTCCTCCGGGACGTCGGCGAAACGCTGGAGTACGATGTCGTGCTGCGGCCGGGAGCCAACCTGTCGGAGTTCGCGATCGAGTGCGAGGGCCACGTCTCGCTTTCCCTGGACACGACCGGGGACCTGCTCCTCGGAACGGCGCACGGCATGCTCCGGCAGCCGGCGCCTCGCAGTTGGGAGGTGCTCCCGGACGGCTCCATGCGCCCGGTCGCGTGCCGCTACCGGATCCTGGGATCGAATTGCTATGCGTTCGACGTGGAGGGGCACGACGGGAGGAGCCTCCTTGTCATCGATCCTGTCGTCCAGTGGGCGACGTTTGTCGGCGGAACGGGCGCTGAAAGCGGCAACGTCGTGGCGGTCGTACCGAACGGTGATGTCGTCGTCGCAGCCAGCTCACTCTCGGTCGACTATCCGTTCACTCCGGGCGCATTCGATGTCGTGAGCGACTCGATCAATGGCGACGGCACCATCACGCGGTTCACCGCAGATGGCGCAGGTCTCGTCTACTCGACGTTCTACGGTGGCTCCGGGCTGGACGGCGCCTTTGCCATAGAGATCCTCGCGGACGAGTCAGTCCTGGTTGGCGGAGTGACGGGATCCAGCGATCTCCCCGTCACGCCGGGTGCATTCGATTCGACGTATGGCGGCGGAGGCACGACCGGGGACACCTTTGTTGCCAGGTTTACCGCCGACGGCACTGACCTGGTCTTCTCGACGTACCTGGGTGGCGAGCTGGGCGACGCTCCATACGACATGGCTCTGGCCCCAGACGGCACGATCGTCCTGGCCGGTCGCACCTGCTCGGACGACTTCCCGACGACACCCGGCGCCTACAGCACCGTGGAGAACGGCCATTGCGACGGCTTCATCACCGCGATGTCGTCCGACGGAAGCTCGCTCGTGTTCTCCACGTACCTCGGAGCATCCGGCATCAACGCCGAGGACCTCCTGACCGGCGTTGACGTCGAGCCGAACGGATCGGTGGTAGTCGTAGGGACGACGATGGAGAACGACTACCCCACGACGCCCGATGCCGCCGAGCCGACGGCCACCGGAACCGGAAAGAAAGGCGTGCTGTCGAGGCTTTCGGCCGATGGCGGCACGTTGCTCTACAGCAGCTACATGGGGACGGTCTTCGCGCCGGGGAAGTTCATCCCGAACTTCGTCCGGGTAGACGCAGACGGGACGCTGCTCGTGATCGGCGAGATGCTCGGCGGCATCTTCGTCGGTCCAGGCCTGCCGGCGACCGAGGGCAGTTTTCAGCCCACCAAGCCTGGAGGTTCCGACCCGTTCATCTCCCGTCTTGACCCGAGCGGCAAGACCTTCCTGAAGTCCACCTACGTCGGCAGCATCGGCAACGACTACCTCGATGCGGTCCACATCGATCCCGCCGGCCGCATCTACCTCGGCGGGCAGGCGAAGGCCGGTTTCCCGATCACGCCCAACGCCTTCGACAGCGCGGTCAACACGTCGTGCGGCGCCGACGGCTTCGTGGCCGTGCTCGAGCCCGACCTGACGACGTACCGCTACGGCAGCTTCATCGGCAACTCGACGATCAGTTGCACGATGGTCGATTCCGTAACTTCGGATGGCTGCGGCGGCCTGGTCGTGACGGCCTGGGAAGCCGGCCCGACCTGGCCCACGACGACAGGCGCCTTCGACACGACCTACAACGGCGGCAGCTCGGATGCCTGGGTGGCGCGGCTCCAGGCACTCGATCCGTGGACGGCCCTCCCGGGCGGTGCCAGCGGCTCGCTGGGCGTCCCGGCGCTCCGGGGCGAAGGCCCGCCATGCAGCGCGAACGAGGTCTCGCTGCTCCTCGGGGACGCGTTGCCCTCGGCGCCACTCTTCCTGGTGATCGGCCTGTCCCGCCTCGATGCGCCATTCAAGGGCGGCACGCTCGTGCCGGCGCCGGACCTGATCCTGGTGGGGTTCACGACGGATGCGCAGGGCGACTGGTCGATCACTGCGGCCTGGCCGGCAGGCGTGCCGAGCGGACTGGACGTCTACTTCCAGGCGTGGATCCTCGACGGCGGCGCGCCCAAGGGCTACGCCGGATCGAACGGCGTCCTGCTCGATGTCTTCTGACGCACGGGCGTGCCACGGAGCCACGCCGGCGGGCGCGCCTTCCAGGCGGCTCGGCGCGTCATGCGCTGCCCGCCGCTGACGCCCACGCCCACCGCCCGGTAAGCTCCGGCGCGTGAGCCCGCTGAAGCAGCCCTCTACCGCCTCCACGCCCCGCGCGCGCGCGGCCGTGCTGCTCGTGCTCCTGGCCAGCGCCGCGTGGCTGGCCCTCGCCGGCCTCCACGCGCTCCTGCGCCACCGCCTGCCGCTCGACGTGCTGTGGGGCGGGACCCGCCTGCTGTTCCTGCTGCTGCTGTCCGGCAGCGCCGTCGCGCTCGCGGCACTGGCCGCCACCGCGCGCGCCGCGCGGGCCGGCCGCGGCCCGCCCGGCTGGTGGTTCGTGCGCGCCGCGGCCTACCTCGCGCTGCTGGGTGGCGCGGCCTGCGTCCTGTGGCTGCAGCCCTACCGCACGCTGGTGGTGCAACTCGCGGCCGGCGTCGCCGCCGGCGCCTTCGGGGCCCTGGTGCTGGGCGCCGACGCGCTGGCCGCGCGCGTGCCGCGCCGTGTGCGCGGCGGCCTCGACCTCGTGCTGCTCAACGCGGTCGTGGTCGTGCTGGGCGGCGAGCTGGGGCTGCGCGCCTGGGCCTCGCGCAGCCAGTCCCCGGCCTTCGCGCCCGCGCACGCCGACGCCGCCGCGATGATCGAGCGCTGGAAGCTGAGCCCGGGCAGCGTCGGCCCCGGCTTCCTGGCCAACGCGCTGGGCTGCATGGACGGCGAGTTCACGCCCGGCACGCCCGAGGCGCCGGTGGTCTGCACCATAGGCGACAGCTTCTCGGCCAGCCTCGTGCCGCACTGGTTCCACTTCACCACGCTGGCCGAGCGCCTGCTGGGCGGGATCCCGGTGCACAACGTGGGCATGGCGGCCATCGGCCCGCGCGAGTACGAGCACCTGCTGCGCACCGAGGTGCTGAAGCTGCGGCCGGCGGTGGTGCTGGTCGATGTCTTCGTCGGCAACGACCTGACCGCGCCGCTGGACGAGCCCGCCGCCGCCGCGGGCGGCGCGCTGCGCGAGTGGCTGGACCGCGAGCGCCTGCTGCTGGCGCGCCTGCCGCGCCTGTGGAGCGTCGCGGACCCCGTGCCGCGCGCCGAGCCCGCCGCGGCGCCGCCCGCCGGCGGCGGCGCGCTGACCGAGGCCGACCTGCTGCGCCTCTACCCGTGGCTCGGCGACCCGGCGCGCGAGCTGACCCCCATGAACCCGTCGCAGTACCAGCGCCTCGAGGTGTCGCGCGCGCGCGACGCCTGCGGCCCTGTGCCGCCGCCCTGGCCGGCGCTGTTCGACACGCTGCGGCGCATGCGCGACGAGTGCGCCGCGGAGGGCGTCGCCTTTGGCGTCCTGCTGATCCCGGACGAGTTCCAGGTGGAGGAACGGGTCTGGCGCCTGGTCGTGCAGGGCCTGCCCGGCGAGCACCTCGACCGCGAGCTGCCGCAGCGCATGCTGACCGGCTTCTGCGCCGAGCAGTCCATCGCGTGCCTCGACCTGCTGCCGCCGTTCCGCGGGGTGCCGCTGCTGCCGGACGGCGACCGCCACCTCTACCACCGCGACGACTCGCACTGGAACCGCCGCGGCAACGAGGTCGCGGGCAGGGCGCTGGCGGGCTTCGTGCGGACGCTGCTGCCGCGTCCGTCGCGTTAGCCGCGCTCCACCAGCAGGCGCGCGGCGAGCTGCGCCCGCGCGTCGCCGCCCCGGGCGCGGTGCTGCAACTGCGGCACGGCCGAGTCGCCCAGCGCCTCCAGCTCCGTGCGCCAGGCGGCGGCCTCGGCGGGGCGCACGGCGATGCGCTCCAGCAGCGCGTCCACCACTCCCGGCGCCAGCGAGTCGAGCAGCAGGCGGTCGGCGTCGCGCAGCGTGGCAAGCAGCTCGCGCAACTGCTCGTCGTCGTCGGGGCCGATGAGGCCCAGCGCGTGCGCGGCGGCCCAGCGCTGCAGCGGGTCGCTGCCGCGCAGGTCGGCCAGCAGCGCCGGCGCGGCCGGACGCGCGGCGGCGTGCAGCGCACCGAGGCACACGGTGGCCAGCAGGCGCAGGGGCGAGGCCTCGCCGGCGTGCAGCGCCAGCAGCCGCGGCAGCGCGTCCGGGCCGATGGCCGCGGTGAGCGCCAGCGCGCGCGCCACGTGCTGCGGGTCGCGCGGGTTCAGGTAGCCCAGCGTGGCGACCAGGCCATCGGGGCCGTGCGCGGCCAGCGCGGCCAGCGGCTCCTGGTCCTCGCCCGCCGGCGCCTCGCGCAGCGCGCGCGCCAGCGCCGGCACGGCCGAGTCGCCCAGCGTTTCCAGCATCACCTGGGCGGCGTGGCGCGAGAGGTCGTCGCCCGAGCGCAGCCGCAGCAGCAGGCCGGCCACGGCGGCCTTGAGCGCGAGGTCGCGCACCTGCGGGTCGGCGTCACGCGCCACCGGCAGCAGCGCGGCCAGCACGTCGCGGTCGGTGGGGTCGACGGCGCGCAGGCCCTCGGCCGCAGCGGCGCGCTGCCAGGCCTCCGGCGACGCGAGGCCCGCGATGAGCGGCGCCAGGGCCGGCCGGCCAGCGGCGGGCCCCAGGTGCTCGAGCGCGCGCAGCACCGCCGGGCGCTCGTAGTCGGGGTCCAGCAGGCAGCGCGCCAACGGCTCGGCGGCGTCGTGCGCCAGCAGCGGCAGGCCGGCCAGCGCGCCCTGGCGCTGGGCCACCGGCGCACCCGGCCGCAGCGCGTCCAGCAGGGGGGCCAGGGCCGCGGGCCCGCGGCGCGTCAGGGCCGCGCCCGCCGCGGCGCGCACGTCCTCGCTCACGTCATCCAGCGCCGCCAGGAGGTGCGGCAGGACCTCGGGCCGTGGGTTCTCGGCCAGCGCCGTGATGGCCAGCACGCGCGCGAACGGCTCCTGCGCCGAGAGATCCGCGACCCACTCGGCCTCGCTCTTGGCGCAGCCGGCGAGCAGCAGGCAGGCGAGGATCAGCGGACGCGCGCGGGGCATGCGCGCGGCATCTTACGCCGCGGGCGGCGACGCGCGACGCGCCGTCAGTCGCGCCAGCGCGCGTGGCAGTCGCTGCAGGAGTGTTTCAGCGTGACCCAGGCGGCGTCGGCCCGCTGGGCGTCCCCGGCGCGCAGGGCGTCCTCGAGCGCGGCGGCCTGGCGCTCGGCCAGGCGCGCCAGGTCCAGGAACGGCGCGCCCTTGGCGGCGGCGTCGGGAAGGCGCGCCAGTTCGCGGAGACCCTCGCCCAGCATGCTGGCCTCGTGCGCCGGCGTCACGTCCGGGAACTGCGGCAGCAGGGTCCACGCGGCGGCGCCGCTGGCCTGGAGGAGGTCGAAGCGCTCGCTGACGTGGACCATGGCCTCGCGCACGCCCGCGGGCCGGACCGCCGAGGGCAGCGGGCCCACGCGCGCCAGCGCGGCGGCGTCGGGAGCGCGGAAGGCCAGCACGTCGCGGAACAGGCCGGTGTAGGTCGGGCTGCAGCCGGACTCGCGCAGGCCGGCCTCGGCGTCCGCGGTGGACACGCCGCCGGCGGCGACGCGCGCGATGGCGGCGGCCGCGGGCCCGCGGTGCCGACCGTGGTGGCAGTGCACGAAGACCGGGCCCGGGCTGTCCTGCACGGTCTTGACGATGGCCGCCTGCTCCTCGGGCGAGAGGCCGTCGTAGCCGATGGGCACGTGCACGTACGTGAGGCCGTGGCGCGCCGCAGCCTGCACGTCGGGCAGCGCGCCGTCCACGCTGAGGACCGTGACGATGCCCTGCGCGCGCAGCGTCGCGAAGCCCGCGTCGCCCTGCGGTTGCGCGCCCTGCGCGACCCGCTCGCTCCAGCGCCGCCAGTTGGGCACGCCGGGCAGGTCAAGCGTGGCGCCGGCCGCGGCGGCGCCGGGAGCGGGCGACTCGCAGCCGGGCAGAACCAGGCCGAGGATCAGGGCGGTGGCAAGACGGAGGCGCATGGGGCGACCGGTGCGGGAAAGCCGGACAGGTTACGTTGCGACGCCTCCCTCAACGCAAGCGCGCGCCGGGCCGGTCGTCCGTGGGTCGCGGCCTCACGCAGGCGCCAGCAGGGACTCGACCAGCAGGGCCGCCAGGACCTCGAAGGTGGCCCGGCCCTCCTCGGCGCTGGCCCGCGCCGGCGCGCCGAAATAGGCCTGCGCGCCGCCCGCCGCGAGGAAGTCCGCCTTGCCGTCGCGCATGGCCTCCACCAGGCTCAGCGGCACCTCCGGCAGCGCGCGGCGCACGTCGTCCTTGACGGACGCGGGGTCGTCGGCCAGCACCAGCGAGCCCTCGTACTGCCCGGCGTGGCAGGCGCCGCTGCGGAACTCCTCGGTCAGTCGCTGCGCCAGCGCGCGGCGCGTCACGTCCGGAAAGCGCGCGTCGGTGCCGCGCGCGCGCGCCTCGGCCACGGCCGCGCGCAGCACCTCGACGTGCGCCGGCTCGAGGTGCGCGTTGGCCACGCCCAGCGGGCGGAAGCCGGTGCGCGCCGCGGCGGCCAGCACGTCGGCCACCAGCGCCGCGGCCGTCTCGCGCCGCAGCGACAGCGTGCCCGGGAACGGGCCCGCGAACTCGGCCACCGAGTAGGCCAGCGGCGGCAGCACGACGCACGCGCGCCCGCGTCGCACGAGCTCGGCCGCCGCGCGCCGGGCCATGCCCAGCGCGATGGTCACGTCGGTGTCCAGCGGCAGGTGCGGTCCGTGAGCCTCCGTCGCGCCCACCGGCAGGATGGCCAGGCACCCGCCCGGCCGCGCGAGGCGCTCGCGCACGTCGGTGAAGCTGAGCTTGGCCAGGTCGTGGGCGGCGGACATGGCGTCATCCTGCGTCGGAAGCGGCCCCCTGCGCCAGATGGTGGTGGACGGCCCGGACGGGGCGGCAGATACTGCCGGCACTCTTCGGGAAAGCGTCCCTTGTCGCGACCGACCTCGTCCCGGGTGGTCCTGTCCCTGCTGCTCGCGGCAGCCTGCGCCGCGGCGCAGGCGCCGGCGGAACTGGTGTCCCGCTCGCACGCGGGCGGCACCACGGCCGCTGGCCTGTCCTTCGAGCCGTCCATCACGCCCACCGGCCGGCACGTGGCCTTCACCAGCATCGCGCAGGACCTGCTGGCGCCGGGCCTCGACAGCAACCTGGCGCTGGACATCTACCTGGCCGACCGGCGCGCGGGCACGCTGCAGCGCGTCTCGCTGGACCTCGCGGGCGGCGACCCGGACCATGATTCCTGGTCGCCCGCCGTCTCCGGCGGCGGCCGGGTCGTGGCCTTCCTGTCCGACGCCACGGACCTCGTGCCGGGCGACGACAACGGCACCACGGATGCCTTCGTGCGCGACACGCGCTCCGGCGTCACGCAGCGCGTCTCGGTCGGGTCGGACGGCAGCCAGGCCAACCTGTCCACCATCGAGGTGACCATCTCGGGCAACGGGCGCCTGGTGGCCTTCACCAGCTCGGCCAACAACCTGCTGGGCCCGGGAGGCGACCTCAACGGGATGCCCGACGTCTTCCTGCACGACCGCGCCACGCAGCGGACCGTGCGCGTCTCGGTGTCCAGCGCGGGCGCCGAGCCGGACGCCGAGAGTCGCGCGCCGGCCATCTCGCTGGACGGCCGCTGGGTGGCCTTCGAGAGCCGCGCCACCAACCTGGACGGCATCGAGCCGCCGGGCGTGTACGACATCTACGTGCACGACGTGCGCCACGGGACGACCGGCCGCGTCAGCAAGAACGTCAACGGTGGCCCGCTGAACAGCCACAGTCACGCGCCATCGCTGTCCGCCGACGGGCGCCACGTGGCCTGGCTCACCATCGCCACCAACGCGGTCCCCGGCGACGTGAACGGCGAGGACGACATCATCGTCACCGACCTGCGCGCCGGCACCAACGTGCTGGCCAGCCTGGCCTTCGACGGTGCCCAGGGCAACGACAGCAGCATGACCCCGCGCATCTCTCCCGACGGGCGCTTCGTGGCCTTCACCTCGGAGGCCAAGAACCTCGTCCAGGCCAGTTACCCGCTGATCCCCAAGCTGGCCTTCCTGCGCGACCTGCACGCGCACACGACCACCAGCCTGGCGGCGCCGCTGGCGGGCCTGAAGCTCGACGGCGAGGCCGGCGCTCCCGCGATCGCGCGCGGCGCCCGCGCCGTGGCCTTCCAGAGCGGAGCCTCCAGCCTCACGCCCGAGGTGGACGTCAACCAGGGCGAGTGGGACGTGTTCGTCGTCAGCGCGCCCTGACGTCGTCGTGGTCAGCCGGCCGCTGAAGTGAAGGGCGGGTTGGCGCCTCGGCTTGCCTTCCGCAAGATCCGCTTCAGCGGATCTTCCGGAGGGCTGCGAACGAGTCGCCAACCCGCCCTTCACTTCAGCGGCCGGCTGACCCGCGACGACGTCCGCGCGCACGGGGATCGGCCATCGGCGGCTCGGACCGCCTCGCCGCGAGGAGCTGCGGCCGCCCGCCACAAGGGTCGGCCGGGCCGCACGAGTGGCGCGGGCGGCCGAAGCTCCCGCGCACGACACGCTGATCACGGGCTGCACGGAGCCGCGGCAGCCGGCCCCGCGCCGCAACGTGCCTTGGCCGGTCACGCAGCCTCCGCGCCCGCCCGGCGCCGCCGCTGAGCGGGCGCAGGGATGGCGGGTTCAGCCTGGACACCGTGAGGCGCGGGATCGATTGCCGCACCTCCCCGCAGTCGGCCATCGCCGTGCGCGGGAGTCTCGGCCGCCCGCGCTGTGCCCCGCGCGATCTCGTGCGGCCCTGGGCAGGCGGCCGAGTCTCCTCGCGCCTCAGAGCCCTCGTCGCCGATCGCTCGTCTCCAACCGCGCGGACGTCGTCGCGGCGCCGGCGTGGAGCAGCGGCGAAGTGCGGGTTGGCGACTCGTTCGCAGCCCCCCGGAAGATCCGCCCGAAGCGGATCTTCCGTGAGGCCAGCCGAGGCGCCAACCCGCACTTCGCCGCTGCTCCACGCCGGCGCACGACGACGTCCTACGCGCGCTGTCGGGCCTTGAGGCTCTTCCGGTCCACCTTGCCGCGGTCGTTGCGCGGCAGCTCGGGCACGAACTCGATCCAGCGCGGGTACTTGTGCGCGGCCAGGCGCGAGCGCACCCAGTCCTGCAGCTCGGCGGACAGCGCGCCGGCGGCGGCGTCGTCGCCAGGCTGGCGGGCGGCGCGCGCGACCACGAAGGCCTTGGGCTTCTCCAGGCCCTCGGCGTCCTTCCAGCCGACGACGCCGCACTCGGCCACGGCCGGGTGCTCCAGCAGGCAGCCCTCGATCTCGTGCGGCGCGGCCCACACGCCGCCGACCTTGATCAGCTCGTCGGCGCGGCCCTCGTACCAGAAGCTGCCCTGCTCGTCCTGGTGGAACAGGTCGCCGGTGATCACCAGGTCGCCGGCGAAGGTTTCCTTGCTCTTCTGGTGCGCCTGCCAGTAGCACAGCGCGGCCGACTCGCCGCGCACGTGCAGGCGGCCGACCTGGCCGCGCGGCAGCTCGGCGCCGGCGTCGTCCACCACGCGGCAGTCGTAGCCGGGCACGGCCTGGCCCAGCGACCCGACGCGCACGGCGCCCGGGCGGTTGCTGATGTAGATGTGGAACAGCTCCGCGCTGCCGATGCCGTCGAGGATCTCGACCCCGCAGCGCTCGAGCCACTGGCGCTGCAGCGGCTCGGGCAGCTTCTCGCCGGCCGAGAGCACCAGCCGCAGCGACGACAGGTCCGCGCGCCCGTGCTGCGCCTCGTGCGCCAGCAGCTTGCCGATCATCGTGGGCACGGCGGTGAGGATGGTGGGGCGGAAGCGCTGCACCGTGTCCAGCACGGTCTCGGGCGTGCTGCGCTCGCTGAACAGCGCCGTGCTGGCGCCCACCGAGAAGGGAAACATCAGGTCCGTGCCGGTGGCGTAGCCGAAGAACAGCTTGGGCACGCCGGCCGTGACGTCGTCCTCGCGGATGCCCAGCACGCGCTGGGCGTAGTTCTCGATGCTGAAGGCGAAGTCCTCGTGGAAGTGCACGGCGGCCTTGGGGTGGCCGGTGCTGCCGGAGGTGAAGAGCCAGCCGGCAACGTCGTGCAGGTGGGTGTCGGCCGGGGGCGCCTCGCCCGGCGCGTGCGCGACCAGCTCCGACAGCGCGTGCTGGCCGGCCGAGAGGCGCGGCGGACGGCGGCCGGCGCGGCGCGCGGTGGTCTCGCCCGCGGGCAGGCCCGGCGCCCGGCCGTCCGGCGCGGCGGCGGCGGCTGGCGGCGGCTCCTCGCGGAAGGCGTCGCCGTCCGCGACCACCGTGGCCAGCAGGTGCCGCGCGCCGGCAGCCAGGCGCGCGAAGGCCGGCGCCAGCGCCTCGTCCACCACGGCGATGCGCGCGCGCGTGTACTCGAGGTAGTAGGCGTAGTCGGCCTCGGGCAGCAGCGGGTTGACCAGCGTGAACACGCCGCCCGCGCGCAGCGTCGCGAACCAGGCCAGCGCGAACTCCGGCCGGTCGGACAGCGCGATCAGCACGCGCTCCTCCTGGCGCAGGCCGAGGTCCGTGAAGGCGCGCGCGAGGCGGGCCGCGTCGCGCGCCAGCGAGCCGTAGGTGTGCTGCTCGTCGCGCCAGCGCAGCGCCACCCGGGCGCCGCGGCCCTCGCGCACGTTGCGCTCCAGCAGCCATTCGCCGAGGTTGAAGCGCTCGGACAAGCTCACGGAGTGCTGGCCCGCAGGCCGTTGCTGGCCGCGAAGCCCAGCGGCCCGGCCGGGTCGTTGATCCAGTGCTGGAAGTACAGCGCGACGCCCGCCGGCACGCCCGGGGGCCAGACGAAGGGCAGGCTCAGCGCGCCGCCGCCGTCCGCGGTCAGCCCGACGACCAGCAGGAACGGCAAGGGCACCAGCGTGCCGCCCTTGAACGGAGCGTTGAGTTGCGCCAGCCCGACCACCAGCGTGCAGGAGCCGCCGGCCAGCGCGCCCGACAGGTCCAGCGAGTTGAGCGAGTTGCCGGTGAGCGGGCCGATGCCCGCGAGCAGAGGCACGCCCGCCGTGCCGGCCAGCCCGAGGCCGAGGTCGGTCCACGGATCGTAGGGCTCGAGGTCCAGCACCCAGATGGCGCCGGGCGCGAAGACGAAGGCCCCGCCGTCCCCGACGGCGCCGGCCACCAACTGGTCCCAGCCGCCGGCGTCCGGCAGCAGCGCCAGCGCCCAGCCGAACTGGTCGTCGTCGTCCAGCGGACCGGCGAAGCCCACCTCGCCCTCGGCCACGCGCGTCGCGTCGAGGACCTGGCCGGCGCCGTCCAGCTCCAGGATCCACGCGGCGCCTTCGCCGACGTAGGCGCCGCCGGAGTTCTCGCAGCGCGGCGCACCCACGACCAGCTCGGGCAGCGTGTCGCCGTCCAGGTCCCCGGCCGCGAGCGCGCGGCCGAACCAGGCGTCGTCGTCCAGCGTCCCGCTGAAGCCCGCCTCGCCCGGGCCGATGCGCAGCGCCGACGACACGCCGGGCCCCGCCTGCAGGAACGCCAGCCACACCGCGCCCTGGTCCTGCACGCCCGTGGTGTGGGCGCCGATGGCCAGCTCGCCGTCGCCGTCCCCGTCCACGTCCGGCACGCTGGCCAGCGCGGAGGCGAAGTTGTCGTTGGGCAGCACCAGCCCGCCGAAGGCGGCGTCGGCCGAGGTCAGCGCGGTGGCCGCGAGGGCCGTCCCGTCGGACTGCAACTGGAGCAGCCAGATCACGGGCGCGTTGGTCGGACCGAAGGAGTCGGTCACGGCCAGGTCCGCGACGCCGTTGCCGTCGAGGTCGCCGAGCGCGGCCAGCGCGTCGCCGAAGCCCGTGACCGTGCCGCTGCCGGGCACGCCGTTCACGCCCTCCGCTAGCTGGATCGAGCCGGCCACCGCGCCCGCCGGCGTCAGCGACAGGACGAAGACGCTGCCGGGCGCGAAGAGAGTGGTCCCGTGGTTGGGCGCGCCGACGGCCAGCTCGAGGTCGCCGTCCAGGTCGAGGTCGCCCGGCACGGCCAGCGCGTCGCCGAAGTTGTCGCTCGCGTCCAGCGGCAGGCCGGCCGTGGTGGCGTCGAGGCGCACCTCCGAGATCACCGTGCCGTCGGCCTGCAGGTAGAGCAGCCAGACCGCGCCGCCGTCGGGCCCGGTGCTCCGGGGCGCGCCCACCGCCACGTCCTGGTTGCCGTCGCCGTCCAAGTCACCCAGCACCGCGACCGCGCCGCCGAAGGAATCGATGGCGCCCAGCAGGCCGCCGAAGCCGCCCTCGCTGCCGTTGACCTTCTGCTGCGCCACGACCTCGGGTGGCGAGTCCGAGGCGGCGGCCTGCGGGGCGGCCAGCGTCGCGAGGCACGCCAGCGGCGCGAGGAGGGTGGCCAGGGCGGGATGTCGCATCGTGTCGCTCCGGACTGCTGCTGGCGGGGGAGCGCGCCGGATACTGCGGCGGCCGGGACCCCCCTTCAGGCAGGGGGAGTCTCGTGCCATTCCGGGCGGTCGTCAAGTGTCCGCAGGCGTTTCCAGCACCGTCCGCACGTCCCACAGGTCCTGCAGCACGCGCTTGTTCAGCGTGGTGGCCAGGTAGCGGATGCCGTCCAGGTCGCCCGTGACGCCCTTGCCGGTGCCCGGCTTGGCGCCGATCTGGCGCTCGACCATCAGCACGTGGTGGCGGCGCCAGAGCACGATCTGCTCGTCCACGTCCAGCAGCGCCTCGCACAGGTCGTGCAGCGGGGCGTGCTGGTCGGGTTGCTCGTACACCTGCCGCAGCTCCTGCAGCGTCGCGTCGTGCTGGGCGGGCGTGCGCTCCGGTTCGGGCGGGACGACGCGCAGGCCGCGGACGGCCAGCAGGCGGTAGAACGCATCGGAGATCGAGTCGGCCTCGAAGCGCTCGCGCAGCGTGCCCACGCGCGGGTCGCCGCTGACGCGCGCCATCAGCGCCTCGTCCTTGAGGCCCAGCAGGAACTCGACCTCGCGGAACTGCACCGACTGGAAGCCGCTGGCCGGGTTGAGCCGCGCGCGGAAGGCCAGGAAGTCCACCGGCCGCATGCTCTCCAGCACGTGGATCTGCGCGACGCACACCTTGAGGATGGACTCCACGCGGCGCAGCAGGCGGCTGGCCGTGCGCAGCGCGGCGTCGTCGCCCGCGTCCAGCAGCCGGTGCACCTCGTCCAGCTCGAACAGCACCAGCTTGAACCACAGCTCGTAGACCTGGTGCACGACGATGAACTGCAGCTCGTCGTGCGCCGGCGGGTCGGCCAGGCACTGCTGCTCGCGCAGGATCTGCGGGACGTGCAGGTACTCGCTGTAGCTGAGCTGCGGCGCCTGGCCGTACTGCGGGGCGGGCTGGGTCACGGGGCGATCTCGCGGGGCCGGCCGTTGTCGCGCCGCGACGCGGGGTAAGTCAAGCTGCGGTCCGGCGTCACGGCCGGCGCAGCGCGACGAGGCGCAGCGCCAGCACCGCGCCCGGGTCGGCATCCAGCGCCAGCGGGCCGACGGCGCCCGGCGCCCGCTCCAGCGCCGCCGTCTGCAGGCCGTTGAGCGCCACGCGCACGCGGCCGGCGCGCGACTCGACCAGCACGTGGTTCCAGCCGTCGCGCAGCAGCGCCGGACCGACCAGCAGCTCGTCGGCGTCCACGCGCCGGCCGTCCGCGCCCGGCTCCTGCAAGGCGCCCCACGTGTCGCCGCCCAGCTCGACGACCACGCCCGCGAGCAGCAGCCGCGCGCGGCCCGCGGGCAGCAGCACCTCGGCCTCGAAGGCCAGCTCGGCGGCCGCGAAGGGCGCCGCCAGCCGCGCGCCGCCCTCGGGCGCCGCGACGCGCAGCGCGCCGCGCTCCACGCTCCACGCGCCCGACTCCGCGAGCCAGCCGTCGAGGCCCTGCGCGAACAGCGGCTCCCACTCCGGGCGCGCCGGCGCGGGCGGCGGCGCCGGGTCGAGCAGGAAGGCGCACAGGTCGGCGATGGCGCGCGACGAGAGCCCGTCGAGCAGGCCATCGGGCATGGCCGACAGCGCGGACAGCGTGCGTTCGGCGACCTCGTCGGCCGCCAGCTCCAGCGTCTCGCCGCTGCGGTCCAGCAGCGTGAGCCGCGCGCCGTCGTCGCGCAGCAGCAGGCCCTCGGGCTCGCGGCCGTCGGCCAGCCGCAGGCGCGTGGAGCGGTACTGGTCGGAGACGACGCGCGAGGGCTCCATGATCGCGACCAGCAGGTCGGGCAGCGCGAGGCGCGCGGCGGCGCTGGTGAGGTCGGGGCCGCCTGCGCCGCCGGACTCGCCGTGGCGGTGGCAGGCGGCGCAGGTGCGCGCGAAGACGGCCGCGCCCTCGGCGGCCGAGCGTTCGGGCGCGTCCAGCGCCTCGCGGACGAAGGCCAGCGTGCGCTCGCGGTCGCGTGGCGGCGCGCCGCGCACGAGCTGCAGTGGCGCGGCAGGTGCCGAACGCGCCAGCGCGCGCAGCGCCTCGCGCGCATCGTCCGGTACCTGTGCCAGCAGCCGGCGCTCGAAGCCGTCGAGGTAGCCCTGGTAGCTGGAGCCGCCCGGTCGCGTGCGCAGCGCGCCGAGCCGCGCGAGGGCCGGCCGCAGCTCGTCCGGCGACGCCTCGCCGCGCAGCGCGGACAGGCAGTAGAGCAGGTGCAGGGCTTCCTCGGCGGCCGGCTGCTCGTCCAGCGCCGTCAGCAGCGCCGCGCGCGCGCCGGGCGGTTCGGTGCGCGCCAGCAGCAGCGCCAGCTCGCGGTCCAGCGCCGGGTCGCCGGAGGGAAACAGCGGCAGCAGCAGCGTGCCCAGGGCGGTGTCGGGCGGCTGGCCGTCGGCGACGATGACATCGGGCACGCCGATCAGGAGCTGCAGCTCGAGGGCGCGCGCGGCGAGGCGGCGCGTGGAGGGCGGCAGCTCCGCCATCAGCAGGATCAAGGCGGAATTGAAAGCGGGCGGGCCCACCTCGGTACCGCTGGCCGCCAAGGCTTGCCGAGCCGCCACGACCAGCACCTCGGCCTGCGCGGCCTGCGACAGCGCCGGCCACATGTTCAGAAGCGGAGGGACGTCGTTCGGCCGCCGCTCCAGCTCGCGCGCCGCCAGATAGCGCACGGCGCGGTCGGCGTGGTCCAGCAGCGCGACGACCTCGGCGAACGGCGTGTCGACGTCCAGTCGCGGCGGTCGCGCCGCCGGCGTGAAGCCCGGCGCCGCGCCGGTGGCCGAGCCGTCGCCGCTCACGCGCAGCAGCGCGCCCTGCGTGCCGCGCCCGCCCAGCGTCAGCAGCAGGTCGCCGCGCCGGTCGACCTCGAGGTCGGTCACCGGCAGCGGGCGCCCCGAGAGCAGCACCTGCGCGCGGCCGCGGTAGCTGATGCCGTCCGGCTCGAGCCGCACCGCGAGCACGCGGCCCTGCGCCCAGTCGCCCAGCAGCAGCGTGTCGCGGAACTCCGGCGGGAACGCGGGCGAGGCGCACCAGGCCACGCCGGTGGGCGAGCCGCGCCCCGTCTCCAGCACGGGCGGCAGCGAGTCGGGATACCAGTCGGGCCACTTGGCGCTGCCGGTGCGCCAGCCGTAGTCGCCGCCGGGCAGCACGTGCACCACGCGCACGGCGCGGTACCAGGGCAGGCCGATGTCCCACTCCATGTCGGAGTCGAAGGTGAACACGTCGCCGTTGGGCGCGAGCGCGAAGTCGTAGGCGTTGCGGAAGCCGGCCGCCAGCGTGCGCCAGGAGCCGTCGGTCGGGTCGAAGGAGTGCAGCGCGCCGCCGGGTGCGGCGATGTCGGTCGCGTGGCCGCCCGGGTCCACCAGCCGTGGCACGACGTGGCCCTCGTACGCGGGCAGCAGCGGCGAGTCGGGCGCGAGCGGCGCGTCCAGCCCGACGTGGTTGCCCAGCATGACCAGCAGCCGGCCGTCGGGAGCGCGGCGCACGGCGTGCGGGCCGTGCTCGCCGATCGAGCCGGAGATGCGCGTCAGCAGCTCGGGCACGCGCGGCGCGTCGCCGCCGTCGGCGGGCAGCGGCAGGCGGTAGAAGCCCGGGCCCTGCGGGCCGACGCCGGTGGCCCACGCGTCGGCGCCGACGAACTCGAGGCCCTGGCACGCGCGCAGCTCGTCGCAGAAGTCGCTGGCGCGCTCGAAGCGGCCGTCGCCGTCGTCGTCGTGCAGGCGCAGCAGGCCGGCGGACTCCACCGACACGACCGGCGCGCCGTCGGGGTCCAGCGCCAGCGCGATGAGCGAGCCGAAGCCGGAGGCGGCCTCGGCGCAGACAAGGCCGTCGGCGGGGAAGAGCGCGCGCGGCGCGGCGACGGCCACCTGGCCCCACGGCGCCGCGCCGTGCGGCGCCAGCACCGCAGCGTGGTGCGCGCCCGGCGCGTCCGGCGCGACGTCCGGCCAGCCGGGCGGCTCGGCGTCGAAGGCCCGCAGCGCGCCCCCGCTGCGCCACGCGACCGCGCCGTCCGCCCGCAGCCAGGCCAGCACGCCCGCGGGGCCGCCGTCGTTGCGCGCCTCGATGGCCAGCACGTGTCGGCCTGGCGCGAGGCGCGCGGCCACGTCGGCGCGCGTGGCTGCGTGCCAGTCGTCGCTGTCCGCGACGCGCTGGCCGTCCAGCCAGGCGCGCGCGTGGTTGTCGGCGGCCAGGAACAGCTCGGCGGCGGCCGGCGCGCGCGGCAGTTCGAGCTCGGCCACGAGCCAGGCACGGTCGGTCGCGGCGTGGCCGTCGGGGGCGGTCGGCGCGGACCAGACCCAGGAGGCGTCGGGCGGGGCCTGCGCCGAGAGCGAGGCCACGGCCAGGAGCAGGGCGGCGAGCGTGGGCGCCCGGTTCAGTACGCCGTCCCTTTCCGTGCATGTGTCTGCCATCCGCCCGTGCGCAAGAGCTCGCACACCGTGTCGAGGCACAGATCCAGCTCCTCGTCCGTGTTGTAGAAGTGCGGCGAGACCCGCAGCCCCACGTCCGGCCGGCAGTCCACGAGGATGTCGCGCTCGGCCAAGGCCGCGACGAACGCCGGCCCATCCGGCACCTGCACCGTGACGCTGCCCCCGCGCCGCGCCGGGTCGCGCGGCGAGCGGCTGGAGAGTCCCAGCTCGTCCACGCGCCTCAGGAACCGCTGCGTCTGCGCCACCGACTTGCGCCGGATGTTCTCCACGCCCGCCCGCAGGATGAGCTCGTAGCCGGCGCGCGCGGCGTACAGCGCGGGCACGGCCGGGCTGCCGTGCAGCAGGCGCGTGGCGTCGTGGGCGTACTTCTGCGGGCCGCGCTCGAAGGCGAAGGGGTGCTCGTGCGCCATCCAGCCGGTGAGCGCCGGCTGCAGCCGCTCGCGCAGCTCGGGCTTGCAGTAGAGGTACCCGGCGCCCGGCCCGCCGCAGAGCCACTTGACCGAGCCGCCGCAGGCCATGTCCAGGTCCAGCGCCTGCACCGAGAAGGGCACGCAACCGGCGGACTGGTAGCAGTCGGCGAGGACCAGCGCGCCCACCTCGTGCGCGCGGCGCGTGATGGCGGCCAGGTCCTGCTGGTAGCTGGACTGGAACAGCACGTGCGACAGCGGCACGATCAGCGTGCGCTCGTCGATGGCGGCCAGGAAGTCGGCGGTGTCCACGCCCACGCCGTCGCGGCTGCGCACCGTGACGATCTCGGCCCCGTGCCGGCGCTGGGCCTCCCACGCGTACATCACGGTGGGGAACTGCAGCTCGGAGTAGACCACCCGGTTGCGCGGGGCCTCGAACGACAGCGCGCTGGCGACGAGGCCCATGATGACCGACACGTTCTGGTGCATGACCACCGTGCCCGGCGGCGCGTCGATGATCCGCGCCACCAGGTTGCCGGTGTCCACCGGCGACGACCACCAGCCCTCGGCCCAGGCGCGGATGCCGCGCGTCTCCCACTGCGTGGCGAACTCGCGCAGCTTGTCGTGCACGCCGCGCGGCATGGCGCCCAGCGAGTGGCTGACCAGGTAGTTGCTGCGCTGCAGGATGGGGAACTCCGCGCGCAGGCGCAGCAGCTCGGTCCAGTCGCCGCTGGCGGCGGGGGGCGCGGGCCGGGCGGGCGCGCCGCTCACCGCAGCGCCTCCAGCTCGGCGGGCAGCTTGGGGATGGCGGCGGTCAGCACCTCGTGGCCCTGCGGCGTGACCAGCACGTCGTCCTCGATGCGGATGCCGATGCCGCGCAGGGCCTCGGGCGCGCGCTCGTCGTCGGCGGCGACGTACAGGCCGGGCTCGACCGTCAGCACCATGCCCGGCTCGAGCGGGCGGCTGCTGCCGTCGGGCTTGTGGTAGGGGCCCACGTCGTGCACGTCCAGGCCCAGCCAGTGGCTGGTGCGGTGCATGTACCAGCGGCGGTAGGCACCCGACTGGATGGCCGCGTCCACGCCCTGCGGCAACAGCTCGAGGTCGATCAGGCCCTCGACCAGCACGCGCAGCGCCGCGTCGTGCACGGAGTGGAAGGCCGCGCCCGGGCGCACCTGCGCGATGCCCGCGAGCTGCGCGCGCAGCACCACGTCGTAGATCGCGCGCTGCGGCGCCGTGAAGCCGGCGCCGGAGGGAAAGCAGCGCGTGACGTCGGCGGTGTAGCCGTCCACCTCGCAGCCGGCGTCCAGCAGCAGCGCCTCGCCCTCGCGCACGCGCAGGTTGTTGCTGGTGTAGTGCAGGATGGTGGCGTTGGCGCCCGCGGCGCAGATGGTGGGGTAGCCCGGGCCCCAGCCGCCGCCGCGACGGAAGGCGTGCTCGACCTCGGCCTCGATCTCCCACTCGCCGGCGCCGGGGCGCGTGGCGCGCGCGGCGGCGCAGTGCGCCTGCGCGGTCAGCTCGGCGGCGCGGCGCATGACGGCCAGCTCCGCGGGCGACTTGCGCAGGCGCAGCTCGTGCAGCACGGTGCCGAGGTCCACCCGTTGCGTCGGCAGGCGCACGCCGTCGCGCGACCGCTGGTGGCTCTCGCGCAGCAGCGCGTGCAGGCGCGCGTCGAACTCGGCGTCCTGGCCGGCGGCGTGCAGCAGGCGCTCGTGCCCGCGCAGCAGCCGCGGCAGCTCCTGCTCGAGCTGGGCGATGGGAAAGGCGGCGTCGGCGCCGTAGTCGCGCACGGCGCCCTCGACGCCGGCGCGCCGGCCGTTCCAGGTCTCCATGTCCGGGTCGCGCGGGCGCACGAAGAGCACGAAGCGCTCCGTGGCGGCCTGCGGGCGCAGCACGGCCACGGCGTCGGGCTCGCGAAAGGCCGTCAGGTACCAGAAGTCGCTGTCGGGCCGGAAGCGGAAGTGCGTGTCGCGGTTGCGGATGCGCTCGGAGCCGGTGCGCACCAGCGCCGCTCCGTCGCCCAGCGCCGTCATGAAGACCGCGCGGTGCGCGGCGGCCATGGCGGGGTTCACTGCGTCCGCTTCCTGGACAGGTTGAGCACGAGGCCGTCGGCCGGCGGCGACAGGAGCTCACCCTCGATGTCGCCGGCTGCGCCGCCGAGCTTGCCGCTGACCGACAGCCGCGCCACGATGCGGATCTCGCCGGAGATCATCTCGGCCTTGTTGTCCACGTCCAGCGGCACGTTCTCCGGCCCCATTTCGAAGGCCAGAGGAAAGGTCGCGAGCTCCACCTTCTTGACGGCCAGCGGCATCCCGCCGGGCGTCTTGGGCGAGCGCAGCATGATGAACAGCGTGTGCCGCCCGTCCAGCTCCGCGAACTCGGGTGCGAGTCGCACCTCGCCGCGGAAGCGCGGGGACACGGCGTCCGCGGTGGCGGCATCCGGCGCGGCGGACGCCGGCTCGTCAGCGGCCGGGATGGCCTCGGGTGCAGGCTGGGCGGGAACTTGCGGGACCGTGGCGTGCGCGCCCTCGTCGCCGCAGGCGACCAGTGCGAGCAACACGGCGGCGACGGGACGGAGGGTGCGGCGTGCGTGGTTCATGGGCCGGTCATGATATCCAGCAGCCCGCTCCCGGCCCCAGCCCGCAGCCGCGGCGAAGCGGCGGCGTCGCCCGCTTGCCGGGCCACGCGGACCGGCTGCTACGATGCCGACCCCGCCCGACGGAAGGACGCATGGCCAGCCCGACCATCCAGCTCCGCACCTTCATCTACCTGGACGTCCTGCAGCCGCAGTTGGCCAGCTTCCTGGCCACGGTGAGCCAGGGCTACCTGCCCATCGAGGGGCAGGCCGCGCTGTTGGTCGAGGTGCAGCCGGGCATCGCCATCAACCGCATCACGGACGTGGCGCTCAAGGGCGCCTCGGTCACGCCCGGCATGCAGATCGTCGAGCGCGCCTTCGGCGTGCTCGAGCTGCACAGCGACAACCAGGGCGACGTGCGCGCGGCGGGCGAGGCCATCCTGCGCCACCACGGGCTCACGCAGGCCGACCGCCTGCAGCCGCGCGTCGTCACGTCCGAGATCATCACCGGAACCGACGCGTACCAGACCATGCTCATCAACCGCATGCGCCACGGCGACTGCATCCTCAAGGGCCAGTCGCTGTTCATCATGGAGACGCACCCGGCCGGCTACGCGCTGCTGTGCGCCAACGAGGCCGAGAAGGCCGCGCCCATCCGGCTGCTGGAGGTGGTGAGCTTCGGCGCCTACGGCCGGCTGTACCTGGGCGGCGGCGACGACGAGATCAAGGAGGCCGCGCGCGCGGCCGAGGCCTGCCTGCAGGGGCTGTCGGGCCGGCCCAACGAGGAGGTCGTGGATGTGCGCTGACGTGCTCCGCCCGCTGCTGGCCTTGCTGCTGCTCGGTACCGTGCTCGTGCCGCAGTCGGAGGCGCAGGACCGCGAGCCGGCCGCCTCCGCGGCGGCCGGGACGCGCGACCCCGGTGCGCGGACCTTCGAGTTCGGCACGACAACCCGCCTGCCCGCGGGCTTCGCCCGCGCCGGCGAGGTGGAGCTGTGGATCCCCGTGCCCGTGAGCAACGGCTACCAGGACGTGGCCGTGCTGGGCTGGAGCGCGGTGGACGCCGTGGGCGCTCCGGTCGCGTGCGGCGCCGCGGTCGAGCTGGCCGCGGAACCGGCCAGCGGCAACACGCTGCTGCACCTGCGCGTGCCGCAGGGCGAAAGCCCCGAGCTGCAGGTGCTGGCGCGCTACCGCGTCACGCGCCACGCGCAGCGCCGCGACGCGCGGCCCGACGGCAGCGGCGTCGAGGACCCCGCGGCCCGCCTGCTGGCCGACCGCCTCGTCCCGCTCGACGGCGCCATCGCCGAGATCGCCGCGCAGGTAAGCGGCGAGGGCGAGCCGTGCGCGCTGGGCCGCGCCCTGTTCGAGGAGGTCCGCGCGCGCATGACCTACGACAAGGTCGAGCCGGGCTGGGGCCTCGGCGACGCCCTGCGCGCGTGCGCCGTGGGCAAGGGCAACTGCACCGACTTCCACGCCCTGTTCATGGGGCTCGCCCGCGCACGCGGCGTGCCCGCGCGCTTCACCATCGGCCTCTCGCTGCCCGAAGGCCCCGCCGACGGCAGCGCGCTGTCCGGCTACCACTGCTGGGCCGAGTTCCTGTGCGCGGAGCACGGCTGGGTGCCGGTGGACATCTCGGAGGCCGACAAGGCGCCCGAGCGCGCCGAAGACTACTTCGGCCGGCTGACCACCAACCGCGTCGCGCTGACCTCGGGTCGCGACCTCGTGCTGGCGCCCGCCCAGCACGGCGGCCCGGTCAACTTCCTGGTGCATCCGTACGCCGAGCGCGGCGGAGCGCCCCTGGATGCCGAGTCCACCAAGGCCATCGAGCACGTGGTTTCGGCGCGGGATGTCTGAGCGCAGCAGGCCACGCGCTCGTCGCGGCCGCGCCACGGATGAGCCTTGGCGCGCGGGCGTCCGGTGCGCCGTGCCGACTGCGTCCCTTGGTGCATCTCCCGGAGGAGGTTTCACGATCATGAAGCGACTGACCTTTGCCGCCGCCGTCCTGTGCCTCGCCTGCCTGCCGGCCTGCACCGGCCCCGAGTACACGCGCGCCGCCGACGACCCCGACATCGAGGACCCGGCCCTGTCCACGCGCCTCGACCGGCGCGACCTCGAGCTGGCGCTCGACGCCTGGATCGACGAGCTGGACGCCAGCGCCTTCGCCAGGACCCTCGCGCACAAGCCGTCCATCGCCATCCTGCACGTGCAGAACGACACGTCCGAGCACATCTCCGGCGCGCTGGACAACCTGCTGTCCTCGATCGAGACGCGCCTGGTGCAGTCGGGCCTGTTCAACGTGGTGGACAACACCACGCTGACGCAGGACGCCGTGCTGGCCGAGCGCATGCGCGCCGCCAGCGACGCCGTCGACCCCGCGACGGCCGCCGCGCTGGGCCGGGAGTACGGCATCGAGTACCTGGTCAACGGCCGCGTGGGCGACACGCCCGAGAAGACCGACGACGTGCGCCGCGTGCAGTACTACCTGTTCCTGCGCGTCAGCGACGTCGCCACGCTGCGCATCGTGCACCAGACGCAGGTGGACATCACCAAGCAGGAAAACCGCTGAGGGCGGGACCCGTGCGCGCGGCGCTGCTGCTGCCGCTGCTGCTGTCGCCGCTGCTGGCCGCCTGCGCCGGCCCGGCCGAGGTGCGCAACGAGCCCTGGCAGCGGGCCTTCTACCGCGGCGACCCGGCGCGCGCGGCGGCCATCCTGCAGCGGCGCCTCGACGCCGGCGGGCCCGACGAGGACGTGCTGCGCCTCGAGCTGGCCTGCGCGCTGCTGGCCGACGGCCGTCCCGCCGAGGCTGCGCCGCTGCTGGTGGCGGCCGACCAGCGCCTGGAGACGCTGGACTACCGCAGCGCGCCGCTGGAGACGCTGGCGGCGTTCACCTTCTCGCTCACCCCTCAGCGCTACCGCGCGACGCGCTGGGAGCGGCTGCTGGTCAACGCGCACGCGCTGCTGGCCTTTCTCGCGGCGGGCGAGACCGAGGAGGCCGCGGTCGAGGCGCGCCGCGCGCGCGTGCTGCTGCTGCAGCAGGACCTGCCCGAGGACGAGCGCTACGCCTCGGTGCTGGTGTGGGCGCTGGCCGGCGTGGCGCTGCAGCAGGCCGGCTCCCCGGGAGAGGCCGCCGACGCCTTCCGCGCCGCGCGCGAGCTGGCCGCCGGCGACCCGGCGCGCCTGTCCGTGCTGGACGCGTTGCAGCGCCCGGCCGGCCCCGGCGCGGGCGCCGTGCTGCTGGTGGTCTCCAACGGCAAGTCCCCGGTGCGCGCGCAGGCCATCGTGCGCCTGTGGGTCGACGACGGCCTGCAGCGCGTGCAGTACCCGGCGCTGGTGCCGCGCGCGGGCGGCTTCGCGCGCATGCAGCTCTGGCTGGACGGCGACGAGGCGCCGCCGCCGGTCACGCTGCTGGACGTCGCCGGCCAGTCCGCCCGCCGCCACGCCGACGAGCTGCCGCGCCTGCTGGCCTCCGCGCTGCTGGCCGCCACGCCGCGCGCGCTGGCGGCCGGCGCGCTGCGCGACGCCGCGCGCGACGACGACCGCCCCGACCACTCCACGCGCAACATCCTGGCCGACCTGCTGGGCTTCCTCGGCGGCGAGCTGCTGGCCGAGGCGCTGCCCGCCGACACGCGCTGCTGGACCCTGCTGCCGGCCGAGTTCCGCGTGCAGCGCCTGAGCGTGCCCGCCGGCACCAGCCGCCTGGTGCTGGACCTGCTGGACGGCGCCGGCGAGCCGCGGCGTGTCATGTGGGAGCTGACCCTCGCCGAGGGCGAGCTGGCCGTGGTGCACGTGGTCACGGCGCCGGAGGAGGGCTTCGAGCCGGTGCGGCCGCCGGGCGAGGCGGATCTGACCGGCACGCTGGCGGCGGGAAGGGCGCTGGAACTGTTCGAGCTGGCGACGGCCGAGGATTGACGCTCGCGGACTTCAGGTCCGCGGCGTATCCCAGCGATCCACGCGTGAAGCGCCCGCCGCGCGCGCGGCTCGGATGGCCGGCCACTGCGTGGTCAGCGCCCGGGCGCCGCGACCGAGCGGCGAGACGATCAACAGCACGAGCGCGGCGGCGCCCGCCGCCAGGCCCGTGAGCGCAGCCGCCGTCCACGCCACGCCTGGCCCGCGCAGCAGCACCCCGAGCCCTGCCGCCAACGCCAGCAGGAGCAGCCCGCCCACGACGTGCGCGGCCGGCGAGGCGAGACGGTGCACCAACCGGTACGTCAGCAACTGCACGCGGTCGAAGAGCGGCGCCCCCGGCGGCGTCGCGCGCCCCTGCATCACCTGGAACCAGGCCTGCGCGCGGCGCCGCTGCCAGTCGCTGCGCGCCGCGCCGGCCTGCGGCTTGACCTCCAGGAAGGTCGCCTCGGGCAGCAGCTCGACGCGCAGGCCGCGGTCGCGCACCTGGAACATCAGATCCAGGTCGTCGGCCGCGATGCCTTGCGTGGGCGAGAGCTGCAGCCGCGCGGGCCATGCCAGGAGCTGGCCGTGAACCGAGAACAGCCGGCCGCGCCGGCTCTCCCAGGCGCGCACGCGCGCCGTCCAGAGGTCGTAGGGTTCGGCCGCCGGCGCGGGCTCGCCGCCGTCCAGGCCGCGGCACGAGCCGTCGGCGTGCAGGTCGCGCACGAACTCCTGCCGGCCGCAGGCCAGGCCCAGCGCGGGCCGCTCGCGCAAGGCGGCCGCGAGCGCGGCCAGCGATGGCGCGCGCAGCACGACGTCGGCGTCGGTCAGCACCAGCAGCTCGACGTCGCGCAGCTCGCGCAGCGCACTGCGGATGGCGCCGGTCTTGCCGGGGGCGTCGGTGTTGGGCAGGACCTGCAGCGTGGCGCGCGAGTCGGGCGCGCCGAACAACTCCGCGCCCAGGCTTGCGGCCAGCTCCGCCGAGCCGTCCGTGCTGCCGTCGTCCACCACCACGATGCGCTGGCGGCCCGGCGGCCAGTCGCAGGCGGCCAGGTTGCGCAGCTTGCGCGCCAGCACGGCCGCCTCGTTGCGGCAGGGGACGATCACGCCCAGCGCGGGGCCAGCCTGGCGGTCGGGCCGCGCGGCGCCGGTCAACGCGCGCGGGCCGCCGGGGCGGCGGGAGCGGCGGCGCGGGCGCGCAGCGAGCCCGTGGCCAGCGCCGGCCAGCTCGCCGGCCGGAAGAGCACGTTGTCGGCCTGCGCGCACTCCCAGGTGCAGGCGCAGCGCGTCTCGCGGATCCAGTCGCGCAGCGCGTCGGCCGCGCCCGTGCGCCACAGGGCAGCCAGGTCCCAGCCCGTGTCGCGCAACTGCCCCAGCGGGCGGCCGAGGATCTCGCACGGGTGCACCGCGCCGTCCTCGAAGATGACGCACGAGAGCGTGCCGGCGGTGCAGGGCAGGTGCACGCTGCGGTCGCCGCGCGCCACGCGCTCGACGTGCGCGTACATCAGCCGGTCGCGCGCCACGGCCAGGCGCGCGGCCGGAAAGTCGAAGTAGGGCAGCAGGCCGGCCTGCATCAGCACGCGCTTGCGCTCGACCACCTCGCGGTAGCGCGCAGGGTCCACGTCCAGCAGGTGCGGCTCCATCGGCTTGCCGCGCGCGAGGTTGACGGTCACGTTGTCGGGCCGCAGCTCGCGCACCAGCTCCTCCATGTGGTCGGCCAGCACGTGCTGGTTCTCGCTGGTGACCGTGAGGATGATCCCGACGCCCAGGCGCTGCTCGCGGCCGGCGGCCTGGTCGCGGTAGGCGCGCACGCTGGCCATGCTGCGCGCGTGGCCGCCGCGCACCTGGCGGATGGAGTCGTGCACGTCGGGCGGCCCGTCGAAGCTGACCGAGACCGAGAGGAAGGTGTCCGGGTTCTCGGCCAGGATGCGCGCGACCGTGTCGTGCTGCCAGCCCTCGACCAGCCCGTTGGTGGGGATGGCCAGGTGCCGCAGCCCGTGGCGCCCGAAGGCGCGCGCCAGCTCGGGCAGGTCCTTGCGCAGGAAGGGCTCGCCGCCGCCGAACGAGACCCACAGCAGCGGGCCCATGCGCGCGGCGCTGTCGGCCAGGCGCACGACGTTTTCGACGCTTGGTCCCGGCACGCCGGCGGCGACCTCCTCCCAGTGGAAGCAGTGGCGGCAGCGCGCGTTGCAGGCGCCGGTGACGAACAGCGTCAGGTGCAGCGGCGGCCCGCGGCGGGACAGGATGCGGCGTGCGAACGGCAGGTAGCGCAGGGCAGACACGGGGCGCGCAGTCTACCGCGGCGGCGGGCGCCTGGCCGCGGTGGAACGCCGCCGGCGCGCGCCCCGGCGGATGTCCGGGCGGAAGCCAATGCGTCGCCGGGGAGCCTCGGCCGGCATGGCCAGGCGTTTCACGAAGGCGACGACTGAGCCGTGGCGGGCGACACAGCGCTGCTCGTGCTCACGGACCCGCCGTGCCAGGTCCTCGTTCTCGGCCAGCATGCGCCTCAGGTGAACGAAGGCCCGCATGATCCCGCTGTTGACGCGGACGGCCTGCGGGCTGCGCAGGACGCTCGACAGCATGGCGACGCCCTGCTCGGTGAAGGCGAAGGGCGAGAAGCGCAGGTTTCGCCGGGATGCGATCACAGACTGTGATCGCATCGCCTCGGCCTCCGCTCGGGACAGGCGGAACATGAAGTCGGCCGGGAACCGGTCCCCGTTGCGCTTCACTGCCTGGGTCAGCGCGCGCACCTCGACTCCATGAAGGCCCGCCAACTGCTCGTCGAGGAACACCCGTTGGCCTCGCAGGAGGATGATGGCGCTCGTGACACGGGCGGGCTCGACGGGAGGGTGGGCGGTCCTGGTCATGGGCGACTCCAAGCGGGATGGAGTCTTGACGTGCTGACCTGCCGTGCGTTTCACCGCCGGAGAATCGACCGGCACTTGCCGGCCACCCGGCGGTCGTCAGCGCTCCTCTGCCGCCTCCCGCGAAAGCTCGAGCAGCGGCGTCACCAGGTTGGCCACCAGGATCTTGCGGGCCTCCTGGTGCAGGTGGCAATTGTCCATCATGACCTCGTAGCCCACCAGGCCCTGCGGGCAGCGCTCGCGGAACCAGCGCTCGCTGTCCACGAAACGCACGTCCGGCTCGCCAGCCAGCTCGGCGGCCAGCTCGCGCACGATGCCGTTGACGATGTCGTTGGCGCGCGTCGGCGCGCGGTCGTAGTGCGCGGCGGCGATCAGCAGGTCGCGCGCCCGGTCGTCGTCGCCGCCGAGCATGTAGACCACGATGCCCAGCTCGAACAGCGTCGCGGGGTGGTCCGGGGCCAGCTCGAGCACCTGCTCCAGGATCGTCGCGGCCTGCTCCAGCGCCGCGCGCTCGGCCGGGTTTGGCTGGCGCGCGTAGACCTTCGACATCGTCGCCATGAGCGGGTAGACGACCGGCTTCCAGTCCGTCGACGGCCGGCCGAAGGGCGCGGCGGCCAGGTCGCCCACGTGCGGGCGCAGCGGCGGGGCCGCCGGCAGGCCCCCCCGCGTGCGCCGCTCCGCAAGCTCCTCCCTGGTGATGGACTCGCCCCAGTCGGTCGGCCGCAGGTGCACGGAGGGGTCGTCGGGGCCGGACTGGATCAGGCCGCGCCGCAGGCGGAACGGGATGAGGACGGCCGCCTGCCGGCGCATCTGGTGGATGATCTGCACGGTCTCCGGCGGCAACTCGCGCGGCAGGTTGATCACGAAAGGCGGGTCGAAGTCGTTGCCCACCAGCGTGGACAGGACCACCTGCGCCCCGGCGTCGCGCGCCAGCGACACCATGGCGCGCAGGTTCTCCTCGTAGACCTCGAAGAAGATCTGCGTGCGCTCCCAGGTGAGCGAGCGGAACACGGTGGCCTCGCCGCGGCCCCGCTGCTGCTCGGGCGTCAGCGAGGCCTGGTCCCTGGCCAGGCTCTCGGCCACGTCCACGGCCACGTTCATGCTGTGCAGGGCCGAGAGCTTTTCCGTCACCCGCAGCAGCCACGGCTGCCGCCAGCGCTCGATGAGCTCCGCGGCGAAGCCCTGCTCGATGAACTCGTTGTGGCCCATGTAGATCAGCACGACGTCGGGGTCGTATTCGAGCGCCTGCGTGAACAGGATGCGCACGCGCTCGCTGCCGTAGCCGTGGCGGCCGAGGTTGAAGACCTCGACGCCGGGCGCGGGCAAGGCCTGCTGGAGGGGCGCCTCCACCCAGTCCACGAGGAAGCCCTCGGTGTTGCTGCCGCCGAACATCATCACGCGCACGCGCTCGCTGCGCGGCGGGATGACGATCTCGACCGACTCGCCGTTGAACATCTGCGTGGTCACCGTACCGGGCTTCTCCGGCACCGGCGCGAAGTAGCTGGCCGTGGGCGAGAAGCCGCGCGTCAGCGACAGCCGCTTGCGCGGGTCGCCGATGCCCGTCAGCGCCAAGGTGCCCTCGAGCAGGACGGCGAACAGCACCAGCGTCAGCGCGACGTACGCCAGACGGCGACCCACGGAAATCGGCGGGGGTGAGTCCGACGGATCCGCGCTCGACATGCGCTGCAGTCTCCAGGGACCCTCGCCCGCCCGCTGCCGGCCAGGGTCCGTCAGTACAGGGTGTAGGCGAACGGGTTGTCGGGCGTCTGCGCCACGCGCAGGGCCAGCCACAGCAGCACGCCCAGGTACGCGACGACCGGCGGCAGCCACCAGCCGGGATGTCGTCGGAGGAACCGCAGGTAGGTGCGCATGGGGCGCGGGATTGTAAGGTTCGCGCCCGGGTTCGTGGATGGGGGGGCCTGCCTCAGCTCAACTGTTCCCAGTAGTCCTTGGGCATGTCGCGCGCGATCTTGAGCGCGCCGTTGGCGCCGGCGTAGACCGGCTCCTCGACCGTGACGACCCTGCCGCCGCCCAGGTGCTTGTCCATGTAGTCGGCGATGGCGTCCCCGAGGCCCTTGATCTGGCTGCCGCCGCCGCCCAGCAGGACGTTGCCGCGCAGCACGGCCTGGAACTCGGGGTCGAAGGCGGCGATCAGCTTGTGCAGCGCCTCGACGATGGGCGGCACGATCGACAGGCAGGCTTCCTTCATCTCCTTGCTCACGTCGATGTCGGTGGGCTTGCCGTTGACCGGCCACTTGACGATGGCCTTGGCCGCGTTGGGCGACACGTCGGCGAACTTCTCCTTGGCCTGCGTGGCCATGTTGTCGGAGAAGGACGCCTCGGGGTGGCTCTTGCGCACCAGCCTGGCGAACAGGCGGTCGATCTGGTCGCCGGCGAGGGCGATGGTGAGCTGGTCGTCCTCGCCCGGCATGGTGCCGTGCATGCGGCACAGGTCCGTGGTGCCGGCGCCGATGTCGATGACCAGCACGTCGGTCAGGCGGTCGAGGCCGTAGGCCACGGTGAAGGGCTCGGAGGAGATCATGACCGAGTCGACCTCGTCGCGCACGGCGTCGATGATGGCCTTGCGGTTCTTGACGCTGGCCTGCGCGGGCGTGCCGATGACGGCGTAGACCAGCTGGTCCTTCTCGGGGCGCGCGAGGCGGATGGCGTGGCGCACCAGGTCGCGCGCGGCGCGCATGTTGTCGTCGGCGTCCTTGCCGTCGTCGCTGCCCTTGATCACGCCGGCCTCGAGCGGGCGGTAGACGTTGAGCGAGAGGCGGTGCCTGAGCACGTCCGCGCCGAACAGCGGACCGTCGCCCAGCAGCTTGCGCGAGATGACGTCCTTCGGGTACCCGACCAGCGAGAAGGTGTTCTCGCGCACGCCGCCGCTGGAGGACACGGCGGTGCGCGAGGTGCCGAGGTCCATGCCCACCCAGCAGATGCCGTCTTCGCCCGCCTCGACGGCGGGGTCGGGCTTGCGGGTCTCGTCCTTGCGCGTGCTCATCGTGTTCTCCTGGGGGGCAGGCCGTTCATCGGCCGGAAGGGGCCGGCGGCCTTATTCCTTGGCGCCTATCAGCTTGCGCAGTTCGACGTTCAGCTTGAAGACCTCGTCCAGGAGGCCGCGCTTGCGGGCGTAATCGGCGTCGCCGGGCCCGAGGGCCGGGCCCAGCTCGACCAGCGCCGGCAGGCCCTGGGCGGCGGCGGCGCGGGCGCGCGCCAGCAGCTCCTCGGACTCCTCCAGCTTGCGGCGCAGCCGGTGCAGGCGGCGCTCGAGCTGCTCGGTGTGCGCGGCCTGCTCCTGGCGCAGGCGGGCAGCCAGCAGGATGCGGTAGTTCTCGACCTCGGCGTCCACCGCGGCCAGCGCGCGGGCGGGCAGCTCGGGGTCGGTATCGGACAGGCCCGCCAGCACCAGCTCGAGACCGGCGCGCAGGCGCGCGCGGAAGGCCGCCAGGTCCGCGTCCGCCGTCCCGGCCGGCACGCTGCGGCTCTGCTGCAGCTCCGATTCGGCGCGCTGGATCTCGGCGCGCACGCCCTCGGTCGTGGCGTCCAGCCGGTCGCCCTGCGTGCGCAGCGACTCGAGCGTGAGCCGCAGCTCCTCGCGCTCCTTGAGCAGGGCCAGGAAGCGCAGGCGCGCTTCCTCGTTCAGGCTCTGCAGGGACTTGTCGCCCAGCTCGAGCCCGAGGCGCGTCAGCGTGTCCTCGACCGAGGCCGAGAGCAGCGCCTCGAGGTCGCTGAACTTGAGCACCGGGACGTGCCGGTGGCCCTCGCGGCGCAAGCGCTCGAGCGACCGCGGCCTGGCGGAGCCGCGGAGCACCTCGAAGACGTTGCGCGCGAGCCGGAAGCTCATGGATCTCCCCGCGGAAGGACCGTGGCGGGCCCGACATCATCGGCCCCGGGCGGCCGCAGGCTTGCGCCGGATGGTGGGATACCCGAACCTTCCGTGCAATCGGGGCAGCGGACGGAGCCGGCAGGGCTCCTCGGACACCCCGGCTCACTCCGCGCCCCCGGCGCGGTCGAAGAACACCGCCGCCATGTGGCCTTTCCGCCGCCAGACCGCCGCCCTGTCGGACCGGCCGCTAACCGCGGACGAGCAGGATCTCGTGGCCGTGGTGGACGACCAGGTGGACCCGCGCGTGGTCATGTACCACGACCCGGCCGGCCACCAGGCCGAGCAGTACCGCGGCTTCCGCACCAACCTGCGCGCCATGAACCCGGGCGACCAGCCGCGCACGCTGCTGTTCGCCTCGGCCCACCCGCGCGAGGGCAAGTCCGTCACGGTGGCCAACATCGCCTGCGCGCTGGCCGAGAGCGAGGCGCTCAAGGTGTGCCTGGTGGACGGCGACCTGCGCGGCGGCACGCTGCACCGCCTGTTCGGCGCCGTGCCCGGCCCCGGCCTGACCGACGTGCTGCTGGACGGCGTGCCGCCGCTCAAGGCACTGCAGCCCACGCCGCTGAAGAACCTGACCCTGCTGCCCGCCGGTCGCGCCGCCGACAACCCGGGCGAGCTGGCCTCCAGCGCCTACCTGCAGGAACTGCTGGGCTTCCTCAAGCGCGGGCACCAGTACGTCATCGTGGACAGCCCGCCCGCGCTGGCCTTCGCGGACGCGGCCGAGCTGTCCAAGCTGATGGACGGCGTCATCCTGGTCGTGGCCATCAGCGAGACCACCAGGCGCGACGCCGAGCGCGTGCTGGCGCAGATGTCGGCCGCGGGGGCCAACGTCGCGGGCAGCTTCGTGACCGGCGCCACGCCGGAGGATGTGGGCGCGCCCCCGCCGGACCAGGAGGCCGCGGAGGACGCCGGCGCGGCGTGACGGGCGCCGGGATGGCACGACTCGAGCTGGCACGGCCCCGGGAATGGGACGCGACCCGCTGCGCCGCTGGGCGCGGCTGCGGGGTCGCGCTACAACGGTCGGTTGCATGGAGGCTCCGGGCAACGCACGCGGAACCGACGGCCGGGACGGCGGCTGCGCGTTGCTCTCCATCGGCGAGCTGGCCCGCGCCACCGGGGTGTCGGAGAATGCGCTGCGCGCCTGGGAGCGGCGCTACGGCCGGCCCGTGCCGCAGCGGCTCCCGTCGGGGCACCGCCGCTACGGCGCCGGGCAGGTCTGCCTCGTGCGCCAGGTGGCCGAGGGCTTGTCGCGTGGCCTGCGCCTAGCCGACCTGATGCGCGCCGAGCCGGCGGCGCTGGAGCGGCTGCTGGCCGGCACGGACCCGTGCGCCGCCGGCTGGGAGCCGCGCCGCCTGCTGGATCTGGCCGCGCACTGGCGCGCCGCCGAGATCGCCGCCGCGCTGCGCGACAGCTACGAGCGCCTCGGCCCGCGCGGCTTCGTCGAGCAGCGCCTCGCGCCGCTGCTGCGCTGCGTGGGCTCGGGCTGGGCCGCCGGTCGCGTCGAGGTGCGCCACGAGCACTTCCTGTCCGCCGTGGTCGAGGACCTGCTGCGCGCGCTGCGCGCCGGGCAGCCCGTGCCCGACGGCGCGCCCGTGGTCGTGCTGGCCACGCTGGAGGACGAGCGCCACGAGCTGGGGCTGCACATGGCGGCGCTCGTCTGCGCCGCGCGCCGGGTGCGTCCGCTGCTGCTGGGCGCCTGCGCGCCGCTGCGCGACGTGGCCGCCGCGGCCCGCGAGAGTGGCGCGGCGGGCGTGGCCGTGGGCGTGTCGGCGGCCACCTGCGGGCCGTCTACCGACCGCGTGCTCTCCGAGCTGCGCCGCCAGCTCCCCGCGCGCGTGCGCCTGGTGGTGGGCGGCGCGCAGGCGCGCGGCGTGCGCCGCGGCCCGCGCGGCGTGGACTACCTCGGCAACGGCGGCATGTCGGCTTTCGAGGGCTGGCTGGACGGCCTGCGGCAGTGACCGTGGTCCTCAGCCCAGCGCGAGCGGCGCCAGCAGCCACCAGGCGCCCAGCACCAGCTGCAGGCCCAGCAGGTTGAACCAGATGCCAGCGCGCACCATGTCGCGCACCGTCAGGTAGCCGCAGCCGAAGACGATCGCGTTGGGCGGCGTGCCCACCGGCATCATGAAGGCCGCGCTGGCCGAGAGCGTGGCCGGGATCAGCAGCGCGCGCGGGTCCACCTGCAGGCTGGCGGCGGCCGAGGCCAGGATGGGCAGGCAGATCTGCGCCGTGGCCGTGTTGCTGGCGAACTCCGACAGGGTCACGATGGCGGCGCAGGACACGAGCTGGATCAGCGGCAGCGGCGCGCCCTGCAGGCCGAGGAAGGCCTGCGCCACGCGCTGGGAGAGGCCCGAGGCCTCGAAGCCCGTGCCCAGCGCGAATCCGCCGCCGAAGAGCAGCAGGATGCCCCAGGGCACGTCGCGCGTGTCGGACCACGCGAGCAGCGCCTCGCCCTGACGGTCGGCGCTGGGCAGCGCGAAGAGCAGCAGCGCCAGCCCGATGGCCACGACGTTGTCGTCGGCGCGCCCGGCGAGGGGCCCCCAGTCCTGCCAGCCGGGCAGCGCGAAGGTGCCGAAGTCCAGGCCCCTGCCGGTGACCCACAGCAGCGCCGCGGTCGCGTACAGGCCGCCGGCGATGCGCTCGTCGCGCCGCACGGGGCCCAGCGCCGCGCGCAGCCGCGCGATCGCGTCGGCGCCGCCCGCCGTCGCGAACAGGTCCGTGCGCGGCAGGCGGAAGGCCACGCGCGTCAACACCCACCAGCCTGCAGCCAGGTAGACCAGCGCCACGGGCACGCCCAGCAGCATCCACTGCAGGAATCCGACCGGCGCGCCCTCGGGGCACAGTTGCGGGTAGAGCTGGCGGAAGACCAGGTTGGTGGGCGTGCCCACCGGCGTGGCCATGCCGCCGATGGTCGCGCCGTAGGCGATGGCCAGCAGCAGCGGCGCGCCGGTGCGGCGCACGTCGGCCTCCGGCGCGCCCTGCTCGCGCGCGGACTGCAGCACGGACAGCACGATGGGCAGCATGAGCAGCGTGGTGGCCGTGTTGGACATCCACATCGAGAGCGCGGCCGTGGCCAGCAGGAATCCCAGCACCAGACGGTCGGGCCGGCTGCCCAGCGCGCCCGCGATGGCCAGCGCCACGCGCCGGTGCGCGCCGCTCCTCTGCAGCCCCAGCGCCAGCAGGAAGCCGCCCAGGAACAGGAAGATCGTGTCGCGCCCGTAGTCGCGCGCCACGTCGGAGAACGGCAGCAGCCCGGCCAGCGGCAGCACCACCAGCGGCAGCAGCGCAGTGGCGGCCACGGGCACGGCCTCGGTGACCCACCAGCAGGCCATCCAGGCCGTGAGCCCGGCCATGCGGGCGATGGCCGGCGCCTCGCCGCGCAGCAGCAGTTGCGCGGCCACGAACAGGGCCGGTCCGAGCAGCAGCGCGACCGGCCGCAGGGCCGTGCGCGGTGGGGCGGGCGCGCTGAAGTCCGCCATGGGCGCCATGCTGGCAACCCCCGCGGGGATATGCCACCTCGCGCTTCCAACACGCCCGGCGCCGCGGCACCATGCCCGCATGCTCGACCGCGCGATCGACCGCCTGCCGGCGCTGCTGCTGCTGGCCGTGCTGGCCCTGCTCGCGCACGTGGCCGTCTTCGACCGCCACGAGCCCGGCCGACTGATGGCCGGCATCCCGGCCGCGCTGCTGCTGCTCTGCTACGTGCGCGCCGGCAGCGGCGGCAGCGGTGGCAAGAAGCCGAAGGGCCAGGACGCCGAATGAGCCCGGCGCTCGCGCGACTGCAGTCGCCGCTCAGCCTGGATGCGCAGGCCTGGACGCTGTTCGTGGTCGTGGCCACGTTCCTCGCGGGCGTGCACGCCTTCCGCAAGCTGTCGCCGTACTTCGCGGTGGCGTGGTTCGGCAGTGGGCTGGTCTTCGGCTGGTTCTGGACGGCGCAGCGCGAGGCGCCCGCGGCGCTGCTGCTGCCGGCGCTGGTCACCTACCTGGGCGCGGCCGTCACCAAGGGCCTGGTCGAGCGCGGGACGTTCGCGGGCAACCACCTGGTGCACGTGCTGGCCGCCGGCCTGTGCGCGGGCCTGATCGCGCTGCCGCTCGAGGCCGCCTGCGACGCCATGGGCTGGGTCACGCCGCGCGACGCGGCCGACATCACCGGCGGCGTGCTGGACGGCCCGTGGCTGGGCGGCGCCACGGCCGACCTCGCCATCCAGTGGGGCGTGCTGGGCCTGGCCTTCTACGGCACCTACAAGCTGCTCGACCACGTCGGCATCGGGCCGGTGCTGCAGACCGTGGCATTGTTCGGCGTCATGCCCTTCCTGCCGCGCGGCGTGGAGCTGCTGCTGCGCTGGATGGGCGCCAGCGGCGTGCCGGGCGGCGGGTTGGGGTAGCAGCCCCGGGCCGCATCACTCCGGCCGGTACACCAGCGAGGCCAGCGGCGGCAGCTCCAGCACAAGGCTCTCCGGCAGGCCGTGCCACGGTTGCGGCTCGGCCAGGCAGCGCTCGCGCGTGGCGCTGTCGCTGCCGCCGTACAGGCCGGCGTCGCTGTTGAACACGCAGCGCCACGCGCCGCCGCCCGGCGCGCCGACGCGGTAGCCGGAACGCGCCACGGGCGTGAGGTTCAGCACGACCAGCAGCCGGCCCGCCGCGTCGTGGCGCTCGAAGCACACGACCGAGTTCTGCTTGTCGGTGCAGTCCACCCAGCGGAAGCCGCGGTCGGGCTCGCCGTCGCGGCTCCACAGGCACGCGGTCTGGCGGTACAGGCGCAGCAGGTCCTGCAGGAAGCGCCGGAAGGCGCGGCGCGGCGGGTCGTCCCCGAGGTGCCAGGGCAGGCTGTGGTCGTGGTCCCACTCCCGTGGCGAGGCCAGTTCCGTGCCCATGAAGAGCAGCTTCTTGCCGGGGCGCAGGTGCTGGTAGGCCAGCAGCGCGCGCAGGTTGGCGAGCTTCTGCCACTCGTCGCCGGGCATGCGCGCCAGCAGCGAGCCCTTGCCGTGCACGACCTCGTCGTGGCTCAGCGGGTTCAGGAAGCGCTCGCTGGACTCGTACAGCATGGCGAAGGTGAGCTGGTCGTGGTGCCAGCGGCGGTGGATCGGGTCGAGGCCGAAGTAGGCCAGCGTGTCGTGCATCCAGCCCATGTTCCACTTGAAGTTGAATCCGAGGCCGTCGGCCTCGGTCGGGCGCGTGACGCCGTTCCAGGAGGTGCTCTCCTCGGCGATGACCACCGTGCCGGGGCACTCCAGGCGCACGCTGGCGTTGAGCGCCTTGAGGAACTCGATGGCCTCGAGGTTCTCGCGGCCGCCCCAGGCGTTGGCCAGCCACTCGCCGTCCTTGCGGCTGTAGTCGCGGTAGAGCATGGACGCCACGGCGTCCACGCGCAGGCCGTCGGCGTGGAACTCCTTGAGCCAGTACAGCGCCGAGGCCAGCAGCAGGTTGCGCACCTCGTGCCGGCCCAGGTTGAAGATCAGCGTGTCCCAATCCGGGTGCGTGCCCATGCGCGGGTCGTCGTGCTCGTACAGCGCCGTGCCGTCGAAGCGCGCCAGCGCGTGCGCGTCGTCGGGGAAGTGCGCCGGCACCCAGTCGAGGATCACCCCGAGGCCCGCCTGGTGCAGCGCGTCCACCAGCGCGCGGAAGTCCTCGGGCGTGCCGTGGCGCGAGGTGGGCGCGAAGTAGCTGGTGACCTGGTAGCCCCAGCTCCCGCCGAAGGGGTGCTCCATGACCGGCATCAGCTCGACGTGCGTGTAGCCCATCTCGAGCAGGTACGCGGGCAGGCTGTGCGCCAGCTCGCGGTAGGTCAGCGGGCGGTCGTCCTGCTCGGGCACGCGGCGCCAGCTCGAGAGGTGCACCTCGCAGATGGACATGGGCTCGCGCACGGCGTCGCGGCCCGCGCGCGCCGCCAGCCAGGCGCCGTCGCCCCAGGCGTAGCCGTCCAGGCGCTGCACGATGGACGCGTCGCCCGGCCACTGCTCCAGCTTGAACGCGAAGGGGTCGGCCTTCAGGCGCAGCACGCCGTCGGCGCCCAGGACCTCGAACTTGTAGAGGTCGCCCTCGCGGACGCCCGGCACGAACAGCTCCCACAGGCCGGAGGGGCCGAGGAGCCGCAGGGGGTACGCCTGCCCGTCCCAGCCGCAGAAGTCGCCCACCACGGAGACGCGCCGCGCGTTGGGCGCCCAGACCACGAAGACCGTGCCGTCCTCGCCGTCCAGCCGGCGCGGGTGCGCGCCGAGGAAGTCCCACAGCCGGCGGTGGTTGCCCTCGCCGAAGAGGTGGAAGTCGAGCTCGCCCAGCGTGCAGGGCAGGCGGTGCAGGCGCTCGATGGACGGGCCGCGGGCGCCGGGCGTGGTGGCCACGGAGGGCCGCGGGGCCGCGCGCTCGAACAGCGGCGCCGGCGGGTCGCTGCGGAACAGCGTGCCCTGCGCGGCGGCGGCAACCGGCTGCCGGGCGACCTGCGGCGCCGGAGGGGTCTCGCGCGCGTGGGCCGCGGCCACGGCGTGGAGCGGGCTGACCGGCAGGCGCGTGGACGGGCCGCCGCCGAGGCGCGTGCGCGGCGCGTCGTGCGCCGAGGCCGCCGCGCGCAGCGCCGCGCCGGCGTCGGGCTCGGGCACCAGCTTGACGCGTCGCGCAGCCGACTTGCCGGCGCGCGACGGGCCGGGCCTGTCGCCGCGCTTGCCGCCCTTGCCGTCGCCCTTGCCGCCCTTGCCGCGCGCTGCGCTCATCGAACACCGCCTTCCGTCTCGTCGCCAGGATTCGCGGCCGCTGCCGCGGGACCGCACAGGATAAGCCACGCGGCGCAAGGGTTCACGCCGTGGCGCGTCAGGCCGGCGCGGCGCTGCGCTCCAGCAGCAGCAGCGCGTGCGCCGGCAGCGGGAGGGCCTGAACGCCGGGCGGCAGGTCCGCCAGGCCGCGGGCGCTGGCGGCCGGGTCGCGCGACGTGTCCACCAGCAGCCGCCAGCCGCCGCCGTCCGGCAGCAGCGGGAGCTGCGCGGACAGGTCGTCCTCGCCGCCGTTCAGCAGCAGCAGCAGGGTGGCGCCGCGCAGCGGGTGGCCGGCCTCGTCCGGCTCGTCGGCGTGTTCGCCCGGCAGCAGCACGCCCAGCGCGTGCGCGTCGGCGTGGCGCCAGTCGGCCTCCTGCAGCGGGCGGCCGTCGGGTCGCAGCCAGTAGACGTCGCGGGCCCTCAGGTCCAGCGGGCCGCCCGTGTCGGGCGCGCGCTCGTCGCAGGCCGGCACGTGCTCCGGCAGGCAGCCGCGGAGGACGTTGCGCCGGCGCAGCACGGGGTGCCCGCGGGCGATGACGGCCAGCTCGCGCGCGAAGCCGAGGAACGCCGCGGCGCGCGCGTCCAGCGACCAGTCCAGCCAGGTGGTCGGGTCGTCGTGGCAGTAGGCGTTGTTGTTGCCGTCCTGCGTGTGCGACAGCTCGTCGCCGCCGCGCAGCATGGTCACGCCCTGAGCCAGCACGCCGCTGGCCCACAGGCTGCGGCGCACGCGATCGCGCAGCGCCAGCACGGCGGGGTCGCCGGTCGGGCCCTCCGCGCCCCAGTTGCGCGAGAGGTTGTTGTCCACGCCGTCGCGGTTGCCCTCGCCGTTGCGCTCGTTGTGCTTGGCCGCGTAGCTGACCAGGTCCAGCAGGGTGAAGCCGTCGTGGACGGTGACGAAGTTGACGCTGGCCGTGGGGCCGGCCTCGAACAGGTCGCTGCTGCCGGACAGGCGGCTGGCCAGCTCGGGCGCCTGGCCGGCGTCGCCGCGCCAGAAGCCGCGCAGCACGTCGCGGAAGCGGTCGTTCCACTGCGCCACGCCCGGCGGGAAGCGGCCCGTGCGCCAGCCGTCGGGCCCGAGGTCCCACGGCTCGACCACCAGCTTGCAGCCGGCCAGCAGCGGGTCCTGCAGCACGACGTGCCAGAGGGTCTGCAGATGCTCCAGCGCCGGACCGCGCGCGAGCGCCGGCGCGAGGTCGAAACGGAAGCCGTCCACGTGCAGCTCGCCGGCCCAGTGGCGCAGCGCGTCCAGCACCAGTTGCAGCGCACGCGGGTGGGGGACGTTGAGCGTGTTGCCGCAGCCTGTCAGGTCCAGCGCGAGGCGCGGGTCGTCCGGCCGCAGGCGGTAGAAGCCGGCGTTGTCCAGGCCGCGCAGCGAAAGGCACGGGCCGTTGCTCCCGCCCTCGGCGCTGTGGTTGAAGACCACGTCCAGCAGCACCTCGAGGCCGGCGCGGTGCAGGGTCTTGACCATCTGCCGGAACTCGGCCACCTGCTGGCCGCGGTCGCCGCCGGCGTAACCGGCGTGCGGCGCCAGGAAGGCCAGCGGGTTGTAGCCCCAGGCGTTGGCCAGCCCGGCGTCCACCAGCCGGCGCTCGGAGACGAAGTGCTGCACCGGCATCAGCTCCAGCGTCGTGACGCCCAGCGACAGCAGGTGCTCGATGACCGGCGGCGAGCACACGCCGAGGTAGCGGCCGCGGTGCTCTTCCGGCACCTGCGGGTGGCGCTGCGTCAGCGCGCGCACGTGGGCCTCGCAGATGACCGTGCGGCTCCAGGGCACCCGCGGCGGTCGGTCGCCCTCCCAGTCGAAGCGCGGGTCCACGATCACGCCGCGCGGGACGAAGGGCGCGCTGTCGCGCTCGTCGGGCGGGCCGTCGGCGGCGGGCGGCACGGCGGCGCCGCCGGCGTGCGCGTACACGGCGTCGTCCCAGCGCAGCGGCCCGGCCACCGCCAGCGCCCACGGGTCCAGCAGCAGCTTGTGCGGGTTGCAGCGCACGCCGCGCGCCGGGTCCCACGGCCCGTCGGCGCGCAAGCCGTAGAGCTGGCCGGGTTGCAGGCCGGGAAACCAGCCGTGGAAGACGTCGCCCGCGCGCTCGCGCAGCGGCAGGCGCGCGGTCTCGGTGAAGCCGCCGCCGGGCGCGTCGGCGAACAGGCACAGCCACACCGCGCGCGCCGGGCCGGCGGGCACGGCGACGTTCACGCCGCGCCCGTCCCAGCGGGCGCCGAGGGGCCAGGGGGAGCCGGGGAGGGGGCGCATCACCCGTGCGCCTCCCACGTCGCCAGGTCGAACGGCCGGCACCTCACTCCCGGCGCGAATCCCCTGAACTGCGCCTTGCAGCGGTAGCACAGCAGCAAGCGCTTCACGATGCGCCGCAGCAGCCACCAGTCCAGCAGCGCCAGCGGCACCAGCACCGCGAACATCCACGGCAGCGGCACGCGCAGCACGAGCAGCGCGCCGAAGAGCACAACGACCACGATCACGCCCAGCTTGCTGTTCACGTCCTTCTGGATGGCCAGCGTGTGGTAGCCGCAGGCCGGGCAGCCGTCGAGCGCGCCGTCGGCGCCGACGTGCCCGGCGAAGTCGACGGGCAGCGCGGCGCCGCACTGGCCGCAATGCGTCTCGCTTGGCAGCCGCGCCGCCAGCGCGGGGCCGGCGGGCGCGCGCGCGACGTCGGGCGCGAACGGCACCTCCTGCCAGCGCCCGCACGTGCACGGCACCAGCGCCGAGCGCTCGGCGTGGTCGCGCGCGGGGATGTCCGTCGCCGGCTCGCTCACGTCACAGCGGCACGCCCGTGCCGCCCTCGACCATCTTGCCCATCAGCTCGCCCATGTAGACCAGCACGCACATCGCGTACAGGATGCCCGTAGCGGGCTGGGTCTTCTCCATGCGCACGGTGACCTGCGTCATGAAGGCCAGCACCGCCGGCACCAGCAGGCCGACGGGGATGCGCGCGAAGACGTTGACCACGTCCAGGATGCGCTCGGGCTGGCGCTGCATCACGTCCGTGACGCTGGCGTTGCCAGCGCCGAGGAAAGCCGGCCACAAGAGCCAGAGCGCCGCGGCCGAGACGAACGCCTTGAACAGCAGCAGCCACGGCAGCGGCCGCACGAGGCGCGCGAGGTGCGTGATCGAGAGGCCCTGCGACACCAGGTACCAGTGGCCGAGGATCATGCCCCAGGTGGTGAAGCCCAGCACCAGCGCGCCGCCCAGCGCGGAGAGCAGCGGCAGCGCCAGCGCCGGCAGCGTGCGCGCGTTGGCGCACGGCCCGGTGGTGGCCACGGCGGTGGCCAGCGCGGCCGCGCCGGCCGACACCGCCAGCCACAGCGCCAGCGCCTCCAGCCACGGCCGGTCCCAGCCGCACACCGACGCGAACAGCAGGCTGGCCGCGGCGGCCGCCATGACCGTCAGGCCCAGCGCGCGCGCCGGGTCGCCGGCGCCGTCCGCCAAGGCCGGCCCCCAGACCAGGCTGCCGGCCAGCCCGTACAGCCCCAGCAGCACCCAGCCCCCGAACTTGAAGTACTTGGCGCCCAGCGCGGCCCGGTCGCTGATGGCAAAGGTCAGCAGCGACCCGCAGGCCGTCTGCAGCAGAAACAGCAGGGAGACCTCGCCCAGGGACATCCGGGGGATGTTAAGAGGCGGTCCCGCCGCCTTGCACCCCCGGCCCGGCCCGGATTGCCGATTTCGGCCACTGCCCGTAGACTTCGCCCCGCGTCGCGAGGGGGGCACGTTCAGGGCCCCGTCGCGTCGAGGTCGTACGGATCGGGCGTGTCGGGTGCCGCTCTCCTCGATCCGGAACACCGCCGTTCGACACCCTGGATCTCCTCCGATGACCTCTCCGCTCCTCCGGCGCGGCCGCGCCGCGCTGGCCGTGCTCGTCCTGTCCGCTGCGTCCGCCGCGCAGACCGTCACCTGGACCCCCGACCTCGAGCTGTACGCGCTGGATCCGGGCGAGACGACCGAGATCGTCGCCACGGTCTGCCTGCCCGGCCAGGTGGCCAAGGCCGACATCTACCTGCTGGCCGACACGACCACCAGCATGACCCCGGTGCTCGACTCGGTGAAGGCCAACGCCGCGGTGCTGGTGGACGCGCTGGTCAACACCCCCGGCGTCGACCTGCGCGTGGGCGTCGGCAACTACCGCGACTTCCCCTTCGACCCCAAGCCCTTCGACCACCAGGTCTCGCCCACCACGGACGCCGGCGCGCTGGTCGCGGCCATCAACACCTGGGTGGCCAACGGCGGCGGCGACGGCAGCGAGGGCCAGTTCTACGCCCTCTACCAGATCTCCACGGACCCGGCCATCGGCTTCCGGCCCGACGCCAAGCGCATCATCGTGTGGTTCGGCGACTCGCCCGCGCACGATCCGGTGTGCGACATCTTCGTGGGCTTCGGCGTGCCGGCCTTCGAGATCGACGAGGCGCTGGTCACGAGCCAGCTCCAGTCGCAGGGCTTCGGCGGCGGCGCCGCCGTCATCGCCATCGGCACCACGTCCTCGCCGTCGGTCTACCCGTTCTCGCTCAACGACGACCCGAACAAGTCGGTCTTCGACTACTGGAGCCCGGACTTCGGCGTGCTGTTCTGCCAGCCGGCCGGCCTCGCGGGCCAGGCCGACCGCATCGCCGCGGCCACCAACGGCATCTCGACGACCATCGTCGACCCCGGCCAGATCACCGCCACCATCCTGCAGACGCTGGCCAGTGTGCTGATCGCGGCCGACGTGGGCGCGGGGGCCTCGCCGTCGCTGGCGCCTTTCGTGCAGTCCATCGTGCCGCCGTTCTACGACGACCTGGCGCTGCCGCAGACCCCCGAGGAAGTGGTCTGCGCCGAGTTCGTGTTCACGCTGCAGGGGCCGCCCTGCGGCGACCAGGAGTTCATCACCGCGGGCGCGCTCGAGGTGTCGGTCAACGCGACGCCGCTGGACTCCAAGGACGTGACGGTCTCGCAGCCGGCGTGCTTCAACGGCCCGGGCCTGCTGTGGGCCGGCATCCGCCGGCTCGACCCGCCGGCGGTGCTGCCGGGCGGCGACCCGACCGACCTGCTGCAGGTGCACACCAACGTGACCGTGCCCCTGTCGCTGGGCTCGATCCCGGTCTTCGACGTCCCGGACGAACCCGCGTACATGGGCTTCGAGCTGTGGTTCCAGTGCGCGCTGAACGACCCGCTCACCTTCCCCGACGACCCGATCAAGGTCAGCAACGGCCTGAAGGTGACCTTCGGCGAGGACGACCTGGGCGTGAAGTACGGCACCGACAGCGGCCTCGACCTGTCCATGCTGCAGCCCGCATTCCTCCCCGGCGTGCTGCAGTTGCAGTGCCTGTTGAAGTGACGTCCGCGCGGTGACGTCGTCGTGGGCCGCCGGGGAGCCGCGGCGAAGGGCGGGTTGGCGCCTCGGCTTGCCTCACGGAAGATCCGCTTCGGCGGATCTTCCGGGGGGCTGCGAACGAGTCGCCAACCCGCCCTTCGCCGCGGCTCCCCGGCGGCCCCTCGACGACGTCCGCGCAGTTGGAGACGAGCGATCGGCGGCGAGGTCCCGAGGGCGCGAGGAGCCTCGGCCGCCTGCCCGGGCCGCCACGAGATCTCGCACGCGCGCAGCGCGGGCGGCCGAGGCTCCCGCGCACGCTGCTGGCTGGCTGCGTGGAGCGGCGCCCACCGCCACCGCGCCTCACGCTGCCCAGGCTGGCTCCGACATCACCGCGCCCGCTCGGCGCCGCCGCCGGGCGGCCCCGAAGACCACGTGACCGGCCGGGCGCATCGAAACGCGGGATCGGCGGCCGCGGCTCCGCGCAGCCCGTGATCCCCGTGTCCGGCGAGCGCGCTCCGGTGGCGCCGCGCAGCGGCGCCTCCTGGGCCCGCGATCTCCGCGCAGCCCGTCCTCGTCGTGCGCGGTTCGCCCCGTCCGCCCGCTCGTTGGGTGGAGGGGCACCGACGGCGGGCGGACGGGGCGAACTCGCGGCTTCGAAACCACGCTGCCAATCGCTGGTCCCCGTGCGCGCGGGCGTCGTCGCGGGGCCGCCACGGGTGCCTTGCTCCGCAGCGGCCCGTTTCTCCGGGCCGCGAAGGAGCAAGGCTCCCGTGGCGGCCCGCGACGACGCCTCCGCGCGGTCCCGTTGCGTCACTTGTCGAAGATGTTCCGGTCCTTCGGGATGTGCCGCTCCTCGATCTCCTCGATGCGCAGGTCGGGGGCGGCGGACGGCGCGTCCGGTGCGGCGCGGCGCGTGGGCGCGGCGATGGGCAGCGGGCCGGGCTTGAAGGGCGAGGGCTGGTCCTGCGGCTGGTTCTGCGGCATGGGGGGAATCCCTCGGGCGGAGGGCCGCAAGACTAGCATCCCGGCCGTCGCGCCGCGGCGGCGCCAGCGGGTAGAGTCCGCGCCCCATGGACGACAGGTCCTTCCTTCGCGACGTGCCCTACATGGGCGTGATCTGGGTCGTGCACGAGGCCAGCAAGCTGGGCTTCGAGAACGGTCATCCGGACTGGTGCAACCTGGGGCAGGGCCAGCCCGAGGTGGGGCCGATGGAGGGCGCGCCGCCGCGCATCACGCGCGTGGACCTGCAGCCGCAGGACCACGCCTACGGTCCGCTGGGCGGCACCGAGGAGCTGCGCACGGCCGTCGCCGCGCACGTCAACCGGCTGTTCCGGCGCGGCAAGGCCAGCCAGTACTCGGCGCGCAACGTGGCCGTCGCGCAAGGCGGGCGACTGGCGCTGTCGCGCGCGCTGGCGGCGCTGGGCCCGCTCAACGTCGGCTACCAGCTCCCGGACTACACGGCCTACGAGGACATGCTGGACCTGCACCTCGCGCGCCTGTCGCCCATCCCCTTGCGCGCCGCGGCGGCGGAGGGCTTCGCGCTCACCCCGGCGCAGATCGAGCGCGCGGTGGAGGAGCAGGGCCTCGCGGCGCTGGTGCTGAGCAACCCCTGCAACCCGACCGGCCGCGTGCTGCAGGGCGAGGACCTGGCGCGCATCGTGCGCGTGGCGCGCGAGCGGCGCGTGCTGCTGCTGCTGGACGAGTTCTACAGCCACTTCATCTATGCGCCGGGTGTGGGCGACGCGTGGGGGCCGGCGGCCGGGCCGGTCTCGTCCGCGGCCTGCGTCGAGGACGTCGAGCGCGATCCGCTGCTGGTCTTCGACGGCCTGACCAAGTGCTTCCGCTACCCCGGCTGGCGCGTGGGCTGGGTGCTGGGCCCGTCGCACATGGTCGAGACCATCGCGCGCGTGGCCTCGGCGCTGGACGGCGGTCCGTCGCGCATCGCCCAGCGCGCCGCGCTGGAGGCGCTGCAGCCCGCCGCCGCCGACCAGGAGACCACGGCCCTGCGCCAGGTCTTCGCGCGCAAGCGCAACCTCATGGTCTCGGCGCTGCGCGGCCTGGGCGTGACCTTCGCGCGCGAGCCCGAGGGCACCTTCTACGCGTGGGGCTGCCTCGCCGGCCTGCCCGCGCCGCTGGACGACGCCATGGCCTTCTTCCACCGCGCGCTCGAGCGCAGGGTGCTGACCGTCCCCGGCAGCTTCTTCGACGTGAACCCCGGCCGCCGCCGGCGCGGCGACTCGCCGTACCGGCAGTGGATGCGCTTCAGCTTCGGCCCGCCGGAGGACAACCTGCGCCTGGGCCTGCGGCGCCTGGAGCAGATGGTGGCCGAGGCGCGCTGACCCGCCGCGCAGCCGGGTGCGGGCGCCGGCCCTCAGGCCGTGACGCCGTTCTCCAGCGCATACCTGATGATCTGCGCCGTGCTGGCTAGGTCGAGCTTGGTCATCAGCCGCGCGCGGTAGGTGGAGGCCGTGCTCTCGCTGATCTTCATCATCTGCGAGCACTCCTGCAGGCTCAGGCCGCGGCCCATGAAGCGCAGCAGCTCGAACTCGCGTTGGCTGAGCTTGTCCAGGCCGACGTGCCGGCCCTTGGGACCGCGCACGTGCTGGGCCAGCTTCTCGGAGAGGCGCGGCGTGATCCAGGTGCGGCCCTCCTTGACGGCGTGCACGGCGCTGATCAGGTCCGCGAGGCCGTCGGACTTGACCACGAAGGCCTGCGCGCCGGCGTCCAGCGCCTTCTGCACGTAGTGGATGTTGTCGTGCATCGTGAGCACGACCACCTTGGCGCCCGGCTGCTCGCGCAGCAGGCGCGCGGTGACGGCCGGGCCGTCGCCGTCGGGCATGGTGTAGTCGCAGATCAGGATGTCGGCGTTGGTCTCGGCCATGCGCTGCACGGCCTCGGCGCCGTTGCCCGCCTGGCCCACGACCTGGATGCCGTTGTGCTCCTCGAGCGCCTGGCCCAGGCCCTGGCGCACCATGACGTGGTCATCCGCCAGCACGACCGTGATCTTTTCCTGGTCCATCGGCTGTCCTCCTGGCGCGGCCGGCGGCCGCGCGAACCTGCGGGTCACCGCGGACGGAGCGGTATTGAAACAGAAACCTCCGTGCCGCCCGCGGGCTGCGAGCGGATCGAGAATTTTCCGCCCAGCAGCTCGGACCGCTCGCGCATGCCCAGCAGGCCCAGGCTGGAGGTTGCCGGGGTCGCGGACGGTTCGAATCCGGCCCCGTCGTCGCGCACGGTGAGCTCGATGCGCCCGTTTGTCGCCCTCAGCGTGACAAGAACGCTGCTCGCGCGGGCATGGCGCAGGATGTTGGTGAGCGCCTCCTGCAGGATTCGGAACACGTGGTTGGCCACGTCGGGGGGCACGGCCAGGGTGTCGGCCTCGAGCCGCGACTCGACGTCGATGCCCGAGCGCGTGGTGAAGTCCGAGAGCACGGTGGCCACCGCCTGCGGCAGGCCATGGTCGTCCAGCACCGTCGGGCGCAGCATGTGCGAGATCTCGCGCACGCGCCGCTGCGTGTCGCGCGCCGCGTGCAGCGCCGAGCGCAGGGCGTCGCCGCGCCGCTCCGCGTCGGTCAGCCGCGCGGCGCGCTCGATGTCCAGGCACGCGGCGGTCAGGAGCTGGCCGAGGTCGTCGTGCATCTCGCGCGAGATGCGGCGGCGCTCGTCCTCCTGGCTGGACAGCAGCTGCAGCGTCAGCGCCGACAGGCGCTCGTTCAGCTCGCGCTGGCTGTGCACGGCGGCGACGCGCTCGCGGCGGCGGTTGCGCATGACCACCGCCAGCCAGGCGAGGGCCAGCGCCGTCGCGCCCACGCCAGCCAGCACCGGCGCCGAGCGCCATGGCGGCGGCGGCACCTCGAAGGCTTGCAGCGGCTGGCTGCCGGCCAGGTTGCCCAGGCTGTCCACGGGGTCGATGCGCAGCGTGTGCGGGCCGGCTGGCAGGTCGTGCAGGCGCCACTGCGTCACGCCCTTGCCCGGCAGGCGCACGGGCGCGCCGTCGTCCAGGATCATGCGGTAGGACAGCTCGTCGGGCGGGGTCGCGTTCCAGCGGTCCACCGCGTCCCACGCGGCCAGCACCTCGCCAGCCCTGCCGAAGCTGATGTCCAGCCGGCGCACGCGCGGCGGGTCGCGGTCCGCCGGCCGGAAGTGCAACAGGCCTTCGCCCAGCGTGCCCAGCCACAGGCCGTCCTGCCCGTCGCTGAGCACCGGCCAGAACGTGCGCATGGGCAGGCGGCCCGAGACCTCGTGGCACTCGTCGTCCAGCACGTGGAACAGGCCCTTGTTGGAGGCCAGCCACAGCCGGCCGTCCGGCGTCTGCGCGAAGGAGGCCGCGGCGGCCTGCTTCCAGTCGCCGGTGTCCAGCAGCTTCCACTGCGTGCCGCGCTGCACGGCCACGCCGGTCTCCTTCAGGCCGAAGCCCACCCACACGGACCCGTCGGTGGCCGCGTGCATCCCGAAGGCACGCTGGCCGGCCAGCGGCGCGCTCGCGTCGACCACCCAGCCCTGGCCGTCGAAGCTGCGCAGCGAGCGGTTCATGCCCGCCAGCAGCGAGCCATCGGCGCGCGGGAGGAAGCCGTAGGTGCGCGGCAGGGCGCTGCCGTCCGGCTCGCTCAGCCAGGCGTCCAGCCGGCCGCGCCGCCAGCGCACGATGCCGCCCCGGTCCCAGGTCTTGACGTCACCCAGCAGCGCGAACCACAGCTCGTCGCCGCGGGCGCGCATGGAGTGGACGAAGCCGTGCCCCAGGTCGTCCGGCTCGACGTGCCGCGTCCAGCCTCCGTTGAACAGGCGTGCCGCGCCGGGGAAGGCCCCGCCGCTGCCCACCCAGACGCCACCCTCGTCGTCCTCGGCCACGGCCGTGATGTCGCGCAGCACCAGATCGCCCGCCCGGTGGTGGACATCCGTGAAGCCCTGCTCCGTGAAGCGCGCGATCCCGAGGTCGGTGGCCACCCACATGCCGCCGCGCGACGAGTCCAGCAGCGCGTTGACCGAGCCGCCCACGCCCGCCGCGCGCGTGTCGAATTGCTCCCACTCGCTCGAGCCCAGGTCGCACACGGCCAGGCGGCCCGAGGCGAAGACCGTGGCCAGCCGCCCGCCACGGGTGACGCACAGCGACGAGACCGACTCCTGCGTCGGCAGCGGCACGCGCCGCGGCAACCATTGGCCGTCGCTCAGCACGAACAGCGTGCTGCTGTTGGTGGCCACGATCACCGAGCCGTCCGGCGCGGCGGCCGCGTCGGCCACCACGACGGGCTCGTCCGGCTGCGGCAGCAGGCTGATCGAATGGCCGTCCCAGAGCAGGGCCGGCTTGGTGTCCTCGATGCGGTCGGGCAGGAAGACCACGCCGTCGCGCGCCGGGATCGCGTGCTGGTACCAGGTCACCGCGTCGCGCTTCGGCAGCCGCACCGGCACCGGCTGCCAGGCACCGCCCTGTTCCACGAACACGCCGGTCTCGGTGCTGCACACGAGGCGGCCGTCGGGCGCGCGGGCCAGCGTGAGCACGAGCTTGGCGCCGGGCGGCGGCGGCAGCAGCGCTTCGAGGCGTTGCAGGCCCACCCGCTGCGCGACGCCGTCCACGGCCAGGTCCACGCCGCCGTCGGGGTGCACGCACGCGCGGGTGACCTGCGCCGCGCTGGCGCCGCGGGCCAGCTCGGCCACGCCGACCTCGTCCACGGTCAGCACCCGGGCACCGAAGACGGCCAGCAGGCCGCCGGGGAGCGCGACCAGCTCGCTCAGGTCGTCGCCGTCCAGCCGATCCCAGTTCGGCTCGCGCGTCCAGCTCCAGCCGTCGAAGGCCAGCAGGCCGCCCTCGTCCTGCGCCAGCAGGCCGCCGTCCCAGCCCGGACGCACCATGCGGAACACCGTGTTGCCGCCCGCGGGGCCGTCGATGCGGCGCCAGCGCCAGGGTTGCTCGATCGCAACCTCGGTGGCGTCCCCGGGCGCGGCGCGCGCCAGCGCTGCCAGCAGCAGCACGGCGACGGCGACGCCTGCCGCACGGCGTCCCGCGGACGCCGCGGCCGCTCGACAGGTCGTCCATCCCCGGGCCGGGCTCACGGCTTGGAAGATAGCAGAGCCGCGCCCGCGCGACGGTCAGGCGGGCACGAGCAGGCCCGCATCGACGGCACGCCGCAGGGCGCCGGCCGCCGCCGCGCGATGCTCGGGCCCGAAGGCCTCCAGCGCCGGCCGCGTTCCGCCGCGCACGGCCACGTCCAGCAGTGCGCCCACGTCGGCCCCGAGGTCCAGCCAGCGGTGCTCGCGCCCGAGGAAGGCCAGCCGTGACGCGCCGCGCGGAACCGGGCGCGCGTCGCCGGCGGCATGGCTCGCGCTGCGCGCGACGCCGCCCAGCGGCGTGGGATCGCTCCACGCGCGGTCGAGCTGCGCGCGCACCGCGCCGTAGGGGAAGGGCAGCCACGCCAGGCTGGCGTCCGCGCGCAGCGCCAGCCGCGCCGGCAGGTCCGCGCCGCCCGTCACGTGCGCGGGAGTCTCCGGCTGCGCCGAGCGGAAGGCCTCGCGCCCCAGCCGGCACAGCCACAGGAAGATGTGGCTCTTGTACCGGTAGAACAGGAAGTTGTCGCCGCGCAGCGCCGGCAGCGCCTGCGTGGCCGCCGACAGGATCATGTCGAAGGCCGCGCGCACCTGGTCCGCCGTCATGCCCGAGGCCGACTCGTGCCGCAGGTAGCGCGCGAGGTCTTCCCGCACCGGCCCGTCGCGCGGGTCGTCCAGCACGCGCGCGATGCCGAAGCGCGCCGGCTCGCGGTACATCGGGCTGACCATGTCCAGGTTGAAGACCTGCAGGCTGACCTCGCCGATCCACGGCGCGTTGCGCAGGATGAAGTCGCGCGTGGCCTCGGCCTCCTCCCAGGTCTCGGTCGGCAGCCCCACCATGGTGTACAGCGTGGCCGAGATGCCGGCCTCGTGCGCCGCGCGGATCACGCGCTCGGCCTCGTCCAGGCGCGTGCCCTTCTCGATCAGGTCCAGCACTCTCTGGCTGCCCGACTCGAAGCCGAACATCAGCTTGCGGCAGCCGGCCGCGTGCAGCCGCGGCAGGCTCTGCGCGTTGAAGTCGCGCTCGTCCAGGCGCGCGTCGCACCACCACCTCACCTGCAGCCCCGCCAGCGCGAAGGCGTCCGGGATCTGCCGCGCCATCAGCGGCGGCAGGTCGTCCATGATGAAGTAGAAGTACGGCGTGCCGTGGCGCGCCTGCAGCTCCTGCAGGTCCTGCACCAGGTGCCCGACGCTGCGCTCGCGGTAGGTGGGGCCGATGGCCGTGTAGAGCGTGCAGAAGCCGCACTTCTCGTAGAAGCAGCCGCGCGTCGGCGCTACCGGCAGCACCAGCTCGCCGCTGAAGTACTCGTGCAGCGGCAGGTCGGAGAAGTCCGGGCAGGGCAGGTCGTCGATGGGCAGCGGCAGCAGCTCGCCGTTCACGCGCGGCGCGCCGTCGGGCCCGCGCCACAACAGGTTGCTCACGCCCGACAGGTCCGGCCGCGAGCCCGCCTGCGCGCCCGCCGCGCCGCCCGCCGCCGCCAGCGCGCGGCACAGCTCCAGCAGCGGCCGCTCGCCCTCGAAGACCGCGATGCTGTCCACGCGCCCGAACAGCGGCGCCGTCGCCGCGAGCCGGTGCCCGACGTACGCCAGCATGCCGCCGCCCAGCGTGACGTGGATCTCCGGCCAGCGCGCCTTGACCAGCGTGGCCAGCGTCAGCGCCGGCACCATCTGGCTGCCGTAGGTCACCGAGATGCCCAGCACGTCCGGCCGCGCGCGCTCGATGCGCGCCAGCGCGGCTCCCTCGAAGAACTCGCGGAACATGTTTCCGCGCAGGTCATCCACGCCCGCGAACAGCTCCGCCGCGCTGTCGATGCTGTTGGACTGCGTGTAGTTGTGCGCCGTGAACAGCGAGGGCCAGAACTCCGTGCTGGCCAGCTTGAGCCCGGCCTCCAGCGTGCGCATGGCCCACAGGTAGGTCTCGCGCTGGTGGAAGCGCAGCGGGTCGCGGATGGCCGCCTTGGCCTCGTCGATGCTCGCAGCCACGTAGGGGCCCGCGGCCAACGCGTCGGCGTACAGCCGGAAGCGGTCGAAGTCGTCGGGCCACAGCACGTCGCGCCGCTCCATGCCCCACTCGTCCGCGCGCGCGCGGATGCGCTGCAGCGCCAACTCGAGCCGCGCGCGGCTCAGCATGTGGTCGTAGGTCTCGAGGTTCAGGTCCCACACCGTTGCGCCGGGGAAACCGTTCCGCGCCAGCCAGGCCTTCAGCGACGGCAGCGCGAGATACGGCTGCGTGGGGTGGCCCTGCGGCGGGAAGCACAGCAGGACGCGCAGGTCGGCGGGGGACATGGAGTTCTCCTGGATGGCGCCGGCAGCGTAACGCGGCGCTGCCTGCGCCGACTGGCGGGCATGATCCTGCTCGAGTGCCCGTTCCTCAAGCAGCCGGTGCGGCTGTCGAGGGAAAGGGAACAACACATTCTCGACGACCACCCCCACATGGCGGCCGGCTGGCCGCGCATGGTGGAGCAGGTCCTCGCTCGTCCCCACGAGATCCGCTGGAGCCAACGGCGCGCCTCCACGCTCGTCTTCGGGCGCTGGTATCCTCTGCTCCTCGGAGGCAAGCACGTGCTCGTGGTCGTCGTGCTGGACGCCACCGGGAGGCAGGAACCGTGGATCGTGACCGCATTCGTCGCGCGCCGTTGGCGCACTGGAGACGTCGCATGGCGAACAAGCTGACCCTGCGCTACGACACGATCGGCGACATCCTCATCGTCGAGACCTGTCCGCCGTACGCGGAGCAGGAGTCCGACGAGCTGCCGGACGAGATGGTGGGTCGCTACAACCCGCAGACCAGCGAGCTGGAGTCGGTGTCGATCCTGCACTTCTCGCACCGCTACCCGCGCGGAGCGCGGGGTGCGGGGGTGACGCTGCCGTTCCTGGTCATGGGCCCGAAGGCCGACCCGCCGTTCGAGCCGACCAAGTCGCCCAAGCGCGCCCCCGCCCGCGCCCGCCGGCGCTGAGCCTCAGCCCGCCGCCGCGCGGCAGTCCGTCGCCCGCTCGCCGCCGGTCAGCCGCTCCAGCGCCGCCCGCGCCGCCGTGCGCTGCGCCGCCAGGCCTGCGGCGTCCAGCGCCGGCCAGCGCGCCGCCAGCGCCGGGCCTTCCAGCCCCGCCGCGACATCGGCCACGAAGCTCCCGACCACGAAGGTCCGCACCGCGTCGCCGCGCCGCACGCTGAGCGTGTCCACCGGGCATGCCGCCGCCGCCGGCGGCCACGCCTCCTCGTCCGCCGCCGCCACCAGCGGCCGCGGGTCGTGCGCGAAGCGGTCGAGGCGCGGCTCGAGCGTGCCGTGCAGCGTCTCCTCGTAGCGGGCCAGCGTGGCGACCGCCGGCGAGCCCAGCCGACGCGCCAGCCGGCCCGCCGCGCGCACCGCGACCACGCGCCCCAGCACCAGCGGCTCCTCGCGGTCCTCGTCGCGTGCCGCCGCCAGCCCGTCGCGCACCGACTCCAGCACCAGCGAGGCCAGCGTCCGGCCCGTCTCCGCCGCCAGCGCGCGCAGCGTGCGCGGCAGCGCCTCCAGCATCACGTGCGCGTGGCGCGTCAGCAGGAACAGCTCGCGCGGCGTGGCGTGGGGCGGCGCGAAGGTGCGGAAGCCGGCGAAGACCTGCGGGTCGGCCGCGATCATCCGGCGCTGCGCCTCGGGTACGTGGCCGGCGGGCAGGTCGTGGCCGCGCACCAGGTCGGCGAAGAGGCCCGGCACCAGGCGCAGCGGGGAGCCGCGGCGGTCGGCGGCGGCGGGGTCGAGGTCCGGGGCGGTTGCAGGGGTGTCCTCGGCAGCGCCGTGACGGATGCACACCATCTGTTCACCACTTGGTGTGCATGTGTCACGGCTGGCTGCTGCGGGCCCCGCCGCCGGGCCGCCGGCCGCGGCCTCGCCCGCGCCGCCGGCCTCCGCCGCCCGCCCGTTCCCCGGCGTCACGTTGAACCAGTGCAGCGACAGCGACACGCCGCGCCCGGTGGCCGCGCGCGCCATGAGCCGCAGGTTGGACTCGACGTCCTCCGCAGTCTCGCCCGGCACGCCGGCCATGGTGCCGAGGATGGCGCTGATGCCGGCCCGCTCGACCATGCGCAGCGCGCCGCGCACGTCCAGCGCCTCGCTGCGCCCGGCCTTGTTCATGCGCCGCAGCACGTCGGGCCGGTCGCTCTCGACGCCAAAGAGGATGCGCGTGCAGCCCGCCGCGGCCATGCCGGCCAGCAGCTCCTCGTCCACCAGGTCCAGCCGCGTCCGGCACTCCCACGCCAGCGTGTTGCCGCGCCGCCGCTTCTCGGCGCAGATGGCCAGCACGCGCTCGCGGTCGAAGGTGAACAGGTCGTGCGTGACGTAGGCCGCGCCAGCGCCCAACGCCGCCAGGCGGTCCAGCTCGTCGGCGGCGCGCGCGGGAGAGAGGTGTCGCGCGGTGCGTTGCCAGAAGACGGGCGTGGTGCAGAAGGTGCAGGCGTAGGTGCAGCCGCGGCCGAGGTCGATGGGGAAGGTGGCGCAGGCCTGGCCGCCGGCGCGCGCGTAGGCGGCGGGGGGCTCGGCGAGGTCCCAGGCGGGGGGCGGGACGCGGTCGAGAGGTTGGAGCAGCGGGCGCGGGGGCGTGCGGCGGGGGGCGCCGGTGGTTTCGTCGCGCACGACCAGGCCGGGGACATCGCGCGGCGCGCGGCGGGGGCGGTCAGGGCGCGCGGAGCCGCATGCAGCGTCGAGCCAGTCGGCCAGGGTTTCGTCGGCTTCGCCGACGGCGACGGCGTCCACGGCGGGGTGGCGCGCGAGGATGGCTTCCTCGACCTGCTCGGGGCCTTGGCCGCCGAGGATCAGGGGGGCGTGGGGCACGGCGTGGTGGAGTTCGGCGGCGAGCTCGAGCGCGGCGGGCATGGAGGAGAGCATGGCGCCGAGGCCGACGGCGTCGGGACGCAGCGCGGCCACGCGTTCGGCACAGGCGCACGCGAGGCGGTCGGCGTCCCGCGGCGTGGTCGCGGGGATGTCGCCGCGGCGGGTCAGCAGCGCGAGGTCGAGGAAGGCGACCTCGTGGCCCGCGGCGCGCGCGCCGGCGGCGGCGTGCAGCAGTCCGACGGGCGGCATGGAGTAGCCGAAGGTGTCGCGATGGGGCGGCTGGAGAAGGACCAGGCGGGGCATGGAGTGGCAGGGTAGCGCGCTGGGGCAGGCCGCGGATTCGGCAGGCGCGGCGCCCTGCGGGAGGAACGCTCGGGGGCTTGCCGCGCGCGGGGGGCGCTGGCTACCATCCGCCGCTCCTGAAGCGGGCGCGCAAGCGCTTGCCGCGGGGGTGTAGCTCAGTTGGTTAGAGCGCCAGCCTGTCACGCTGGAAGTCGAGGGTTCGAGTCCCTTCACCCTCGCCATGGCAACTTGGCTCTTCGGCATGCTGGTTCCGCGAGCACGGTGGCTGGGTCCGCCAGAACCGACTTTCGCGTCAGCGGAGCCCCTGAAGTGTTGGCCCGAGGGACCGTAGGGCTCGCGCGTAACGTTTGCGCGCTGCATCGCCGCTCTTGATGCTGGCGGTCGCGGCAATCTCGTCCCAACTGGCGTCGTAGAACACGCGCATCATCACGATGAGCTGTGTCTCTTCCTCCAAGTCCGCGAGGGCCTTGGCCATCAACCTCGATCGCTCACGTTCTTCAGCCTCCGTACGCGGGCCGCTACCGCGAGCGGCAATCCCAGTCGCAAGCCCATCGCCCGAGGCCGCACGGTCCACCAGGACCTGCTCGCGCGCCGGAGCGCGCTTCTGCATGAGCCAATGGTCGACGTGATCCGAAACCTGGTGCTCGGCGATCGCCCTCAGCCAGGCCAGCATGGCGCCCGGGCCGCCACAGTCGAAGGTAGGCAGCTTGGTCCATGCTACGGCCATGGCGTCCTGGACGACATCATCGGCTGAAAGGCGCGAGCGTACGGTGGCGTTGGTCACCCGCCGTAGGCGGTGGTGCACGAAGACGTCGAGTTGAGGCCGGAGGCGCTGGAGGAGCTGGTCGCCCGCCGCACGGTCCCCGGCCCGAAAGCGCTGGAGCTCCTCGCGGGTCACGCTGAACCGACGTCCAGAACCGTCGGCGCCTTCTGCTTCGTGCAACACGTCCCCGGTCATGCCGGCCGAGTGTACGGGGGTGCGACCGGGAGCGCCACGCGTCCCCCTTTAGGGTTAGAGTGGCCGCCGCCGGACGGCCGGAACAGGTCGAGCAGAGGCTGGTGACTTGGATACGGGAAGTGCTGAGCTGGACGGGATCATCGAGCGCCTCGTCGAGGCCCTCGAAGCCGGCGATGTCCTGGCGATCGAGCGCGCCTGCAGGGAGCACCCCGCGCATGCCGGCGCCATTCGCGACGCGGCCCGTGCCGTGCAGGCGCTGCGTCAGTTCGCGGGGGGCGACCCAGCGCCTGAGACAGTAGCGGCGCCTCGACCGGCGACGATTGGCCCCTACCGCCTCGGCCGCGAGCTCGGACGCGGCGGCTCGGGCACCGTCTTTCTGGCGGAGGATACCCGGCTCGGCCGCTCGGTGGCGGTGAAGGTCCTGCGGACGGACAGCACGCCCCAGGCACGCGAGCGATTCCGTCGCGAGGCTCAGGCGCTGGCGCGCCTGCGCCACCCAAACGTTGCGGCGGTGCACGACGTCGGCGAGACGGAGCAGGGTCTGCCGTGGCTCACCATGGACTTCGTGGACGGCGAGTCGCTCGATGCAGTGCTGTGGCGGCTTGCTGCTCGCGACCCCGCAAGCCTGACCGGCCTGGATCTCGTGCCGGGCGAGGCGCGGCGGGGCGTCTCGTGGGTCGTGGCCGTGGTGCGCCTTGTCACCGACGTGGCGCATGGCCTGGCCGCGGCGCACGCGGAGGGTATCGTGCACCGCGACGTCAAGCCCGCCAACATCCTCGTCGAGCGCGGTGGCCGGCCTTACCTCGCGGACTTCGGCCTGGCGCACTGGGCCGAAGCGGCTGCGGTGACGCGCACCGGAACGGCGCCCGGCACGCCGCTCACGATGGCGCCCGAGCAGGTGAGTCGCGACCGCGGCGTCGTCGGGCCTCGCAGCGATGTCTGGGCGCTGGGGGCGACGCTCTATCACGCCCTCACCCTGCGGACGCCGTTCGCGGGCGACGATGCGACGGTCGAGCAACTCTACCAGCGCATCCTCCACGCTGAGCCACTGTCGCCGCGCAGGCTGAATGCCACGATCCCGCGCGACCTCGAGACGATCGTGCTCACGGCGATGGAGAAGGATCCGCAAAGGCGTTACGCCACGGCGGCCGAGATGGCGGCGGACCTGGAGGCACTGCTCGCACTGCGGCCGATCGTCGCGCGGCCGCCGTCCGTGACGGCACGAGCGGCCAAGTGGGTGAGGCGCAACCCCGTCGTGGCTGCGACCCTGGCGGCGGCGGTGTTGACGGCGTTCGCGCCGTGGGCGTGGCGGATCGGCGAGGCGCGCCGCGAGGGATTCGCGTCGCTCGAGCGCTTCGAGCAGGATCGCGGGCGACTCGCGGCCATGGACGAGGACCTTCGTCCTCGACTCGCGGCGCTGGGCACGCTGGCGACGCCGGACGATCGCGGGCGGACGGCCACGCTCGAGCGGACGCGCGACGATCTGCTGCTCGACATGGAGCGCACGCTCATGCGGGCGTGCGAGGCACTGGAATCGGCGCTGTCGGCAACCTGGTTCCTCGGAGGACTGAACGACGGCCTCCGCCGCCGGCTGGTGGACGGTCTCGTCCAGCGGGCCGGTCTGGCCGGCGCGCGTGGCAGTACGGTGGACGCGGAGCGGCTGCTCGAACACGCGCGCGACGTTGCCGGTCGGGAGTGGGAGGACTGGTATCGCGGCCGCGTCACGCTGGCGTGCGCAACGTCCGGCACCGTGGCGCACCTGTTCGCCTACCGGCCGTACGAGGAGCAGCGCCGGGACGTGATCCCGAGGCTCGTGCCGGTGCCGATCTCGACGACGGACGGCTTGCTCCTCACTTCGCGTGCGCCGGGTTTCGCCTGGGGCGACCTGTGCCTGGAGGTCACCGCGGTCGCTCCCGGCTCACCTGCCGAACGTGGGGGATTGAAGCCGGGCGACCTGATCTACGACATCGGGGGGCGCCCCGTCCGGGACGAGGGCCTGTACGTCGTCGCCGTCGAGCCAGGCGGGAACGCCGATACGGCTGGAGCGCGGCCCTTCGACCGCGTATTGAGCGTCAGGGGCAAGCCGATGCGTGGCCTCTGGAGCTGGGAACGGGTTCCGAGCGGTCACGACGAGGCTCTGATCGCCGACGCCGGCCGAGTCGTCGTCGACGTCGTCGTCGAAGGAGCGGAAGGCGAGGTGCGCGTCGTGATGGGGGAGGAGACCTTTCCGGTTCCGGACGCGGTCGATGCGTCAACTGTCACGGCCCTGTTGCCCACCAGGACGAGGTTGATGCGCTGCGGTACCTCCGATGCGGCCACGATCGAGGACGCGGTTGACCTGTCCGTCGGCGAGATCGGCGATCTGCTGGAACAGGCGTCGCCCTGCCGGCAGGCGGTCGGCTGCCTGCGAGGCGGCGAGGCGGCGATGTTGGAGTGGCCACTGGGCGTGCCCTTCGGGGCGGCCGTCGAGGCGACCGCGTACCCGCTGGTCGCTTCGCCGGCGAACCGATTCCCGCCCGCGACTGACGCAGTCTTGCGGCTCGAGCCGGGCTCGTATCTTGCGCTCCTCCAAGCTGAAGGACACGTGGCGGTTCGCGTGCCCTTCGTCGTTCAGGCGCAACGCGAGCTGTCGCTGGCGGTGGAGCTTCCAACCGTCGGCGCGGTGCCGCCTGGCTTCGTCTTCGTTCCCGGGGGCGAGTGCGTCCTGCAGGGCGAGCCGGATGTCACCGTTCCCCTGCCGCGTCGGACAGAGCACGTGGACGGATTCTTCATCAGCCGACGCGAGGTCACATATGCCGAGTGGCTCGCCTTCGCCAATGAGGTGGCGCCCCCGGACCAGGGGCTGGTCCTCGCGGCGGCCAATGGCGACAAGCTGCCCGACATGGTCGCGGTGCCGATCCCCCTGACGATCTGGGGCACGCCGTGGGTTGAACCACGTGCGGGGTGTACCTGGGCCCCTTGCCGGCATTCGGAGCCAGGGACGGCCGTCGTTGGCATCCGCGGCTCCTCGCACGTCGACCTGTTCCTCGGCTGGCTGAACCAGCGCGCCCGCGGCACGGGCTGGCGTTACGACGTACCGACCCAGGAGCAGTGGGAAAAGGCCGCGCGCGGCGTCGACGGGCGCGCCTATCCGTGGGGTGACCGCTTTGACTTCACGCTGTGCAACTCGTTGTTCGCGCGCGACAAGGAGCAGGCAGCCTGGCTTGTCCAGGAACCGCCTGGACGGTTCCCGACCGACGAGAGCCCCTACGGCATCCTGGACATGGCGGGAGGCGCCGTCGAGTTCAACGCCGGTGTCGTGGACGAGACGATCGGCTGGACCGACGTCCTCCGCGGCGGGTCGTGGGTCATGGCAAACCCGGTCTACTTCCGGGCGGCCAGCCGCGTTCCCAGCCGATCGGACGTCCCGGAACGCGGGCTGCGGCTGGCGGCGGTGCGGGTCGAGGAGTAGGGCGCGTCCGGGTTCGCGCGCGAGGGATCAGGTCTTCTCGACGTCACCATCGTTGGCAAAGTACAGGTTTCGTACCTTCCAGCGCTCGACTCGGCACAGGGCCCAGGGGTAGTAGAGGCCGAGTGTCACCAGGCAGAGCAGGGCACTCAGCAGGCAGACGCCGAAGAACCCTGCGCCCGTTCCCTTGAAGGCCAGCTGCTTGCCGTCGATGTGGGTGTGCTTCGCCAGCCACATCTGGTTGCTGGCAACGGCCCACGGCGCGTACAGCCCAAGCGTCACCAGGACCAGCAGCATATTGACGAAGTGGGAGCCAAAAAGACCGGCACCGCCGCCGGTGAACTCGAAGCGACCGTGAGCCACGACAGATCCTCCTTGGTGGTCTTGCGCTGGGCTGCCTCTGGCCCGTGTTGCGGACCGCTACACGCAAGAAGGGGTGCGCGAGGCCCGGGCCGGACGGGCCATGCAGGAGGAACCCGAATCTGACTGTCCGGCATTCCTCAGTCTCCCCCTTTCTTGCAAAGCGGCCGGCGCGAGGCCGGCGTCCCTTCCAGGAGAATCAGCCATGACCACGATCCGTTCGAGGCGCGCCATCACCCTGATCGCCGTGCTGAGCACCTTTGCGTGCGTGAGCCCGCGCAGCTTCCAGGCGAAGACGCCGGCGGTGGAGCTGGCAGGCCTCACCGCGACGTGCGAGGACGCATTGCTCGCCGTGCACCAGATCATCACGCCCGGCGGTCACGGCTCGTGGTTCCCCGAGAGCGACCTGATCGAGTTCGTCCTGACGCTGCGCAGCGAGGGTGCGACGTCCTTTACGGTCGATCGCATCGACGTCACGCGCCATGACGGGGTGCGCGTCGCGGCGCTGAGCGGCATGGAGGCGGGCCAGCACCTGCAGCAGGTTCTCCAGGTCGAGCATGTGAAGGAGCAGGTGGTCGGCCAGGCGAGCACCGGCATCGTGGGATCGACCACAGTGCCCGGCCTTCCCGTTCCGATGAGCGTCTTCAAGCCCGACTTGAACAACAAGCATGCCGTCGAGCGCGCGCGGCTCGCGGCCGAGGTTGCGCGACGCTCGCTGGCCGTGCCCGTCGCCATCGGTCCCGGGCAAGTCGTCGAACGCCGCAGCGTCTTCCTGCCTTCGTCGATCACCCCGCGGGCGCTGCACGTGGTGTTCCAGACCGGCAGGGGACCGATGGAACTCGATCTGGCCGTCGATGGGCCGACCGGGGAATCGGCGCCGCCCGCCTCGCCGGTGGAGGTCGGAACCGCCACCTCCGGTGCGAAGGGCTGAAGCCATGGGACGCGATACGTCGAGCGTGACCAGCAGTCGGTCGTGGCGGGCGGCTGTCTTGGCGTTCGCCGCTTGGGCGCTGGTCCTGTGGAGCAACGAACGTCTCCAGGCGCAGGTTCGACCGGCCTCCATCGAGCTTGGCACACGTACCTACACCGTGCGGGCCGACGACTCGAATCCGGCGGTCCCGAGGTTCGTCGGGCCCGACGGTCGACCGGTGGGCGACGTCGACGTGCTCGATGACCTGGCCACGGTGTACTGGACTCGCGTCCACGTCCTGGACCCGGGAGGGGAGGGCCACGCTCCCACCCGCCTCCGGATCATCAGGGACATTCGCGAGACGAATACGAAGGTATTCGCGTACGAACAGTCGCAGGATTTTCTGGTGCGGTTGGTCGTCAACGGGGCTGTGGTCGCGCTTTCCGGTGGGAATCCTGCCATGGCCACGACCGTCAGCTACCGCCTGCTGCGGCAGACCTTGACCGGCCCGGCCGACCTGAAGAACTTCCTCCGCTTGTTCGCGCTCGAGGCGCTCGGTCGCGCGGAGGCGAGCTGGAGAGAGGTCGAGGCCCTCGTAGGTAGCGGTCGTGTCACTCCCGATCAGGCCCGTCGAGTGTGTTCCCTGTACCGGACGGCGATCGTGCTTGACCTGCCCAACGAGGCGCTCCTGGTCGCACTGATGCCGAAGCACTCGAGCGATCTGGTCGAGCGTGGTCTGCAGAAGGCGGCCGACGCGGCGGCCGATCTCCTGCCGGCGGCAAGGGTCGTTGCGCGCACCGATGCTGCCCGCACAGCAGCCGAGGTGAAGGCCGACCTGGTCGATCTGGCGCTACTGTCGAAGGCGGTCCTGACCGTCCAGGGGGCGCTGGAAGAGACGCCCGCGTTCTCGGTGTTCGGCGAGCGTACGAAGCTGGCGTCGGCGCTGGCCTCGGCGGTCGATTCGACGATCCAGGGCTGGGTGGACTCGGGCCTCGCATTCGCACGGAGCTGGCAACCCTTGGGCAACGAGGGCCAAGGCGCGAGCCGGCGTGAGCGGCGGGCAGGGCCGGCGGGCGATGTCGGTCAAGTGCCCGCTTCGGCTGCGGTGGACTGGGCACGAGGCGAGGTGGGCGAGGTGAACCACCCGTTGGAGGTCGAGAAGACGTGGTACGGCTTGTGCCTCAATTTCACGGGGATGGCCTACGGCCATGAGCATTCCGGTCACATGTCGCCGAATGCGTTGATCCTGAAGGCGGAGGCGGAAGGGACGTTGAACGGACCGGACTTGGCCGCTCCGGCCGGCGCAATCGTCCTGTGGAAGGACACCAGGCCGCCCGATGAGAAGACGAAGGCAGGATACGGACATGCGGGTATCGCTGAGGGTGACGGGAATTTTCTGCACACGGGGTTCAGCGAGGGAAGCGTCCGACAGGGAAGCATCGCTGCCGAGGCCAACCGGCCGGACCCCCGCTTCCGCTATGTCGGCTGGTTGGATCCGGCCGCCGCGCCGCTCAACTGGACCACGCATGGGGTTGCGGTCCATGTGGCCAAGCTGCCCAACCCGGGTGCGGCCCAGCCGCCACCCGCACCATCGCCAGGCCCCCCGGTGGGTTCTCCGGCGAGTGCCCCCGCTCCGGTAGTAGAGGTTCCGGTTTCGCCTGTCGGGCTCCAGCGGCTCCGCATAGCCAACACCGGTGGAATGGGGTTGTGCCTGCGCTCGCTTCCGAGCGCGGCGTCCGAAGCCTCGATCCTCGCTCGATTGCCCGAGGGGACGCAGGTCGAGTCTCTGGGACCCACGCAGGATGCGGAGGGCTACCGCTGGTTCCGCGTTCGCGCCCCCCAGGCCGAGGGCTGGTGTGCCACGGCGCCGTGGCTACAGCCCGTGCGGCCGGCCGTGGGCGCAAACATCACGGTATCCGCGTTGGTCGGGACGGCGGGTCTGAGGCTCAGGGCTACCGCCGGCACGGGTGGTGCGATCGTCGCCAGAATGTCCGCAGGGACGAGTGCGCGAGTGGTCGGAGGTCCGGCGTCAGCCGATGGGTTCACCTGGTGGCAGGTGGCCGGCCCAGCGGGGATTGGGTGGAGCGCGGTCGGCGACTGGCTCGTCCCGTGAGCGACACGATGTGGGGCCGTCCGGAGTCGCCGAAGCAACTCATCAGCTTGTGGGTTCGCTTGGAGCTCCAAGCTCGCCGAGTGTTGGATTGACGAATCGAGATAATTGCACAGAGGGCTCCATGCCCCTCACCCGACCGCCGCCGGTTGCCCCGCCCCCACGATCCGCCGCCCGATCCCCACGATCTTCCCCGCCTCCCCGAGCCGCAACTCCTCCCGCAGCACCTCCTCCACGAACTCCGCTGCCTCGGAAGTCTCCGGCAGCACCGGCACGAGGTACCGGAACAGGTACGGCACCGACTCCGCCACCTGAATCCTGAAGGACCGCGCAACCGCCTCGGTGATGACCGTTGCCGTGTGCAGCTCATGGTCATGGCTCCGACGCCACTCGGCGACGGGATCCGCGGCTGCGAGCAGCGCCGTCACGAACTCCCCCGGAACCTGCGCGACAAGCTCGCGCCCCTGGCGCGATCGGAGGGCTTGCACGAACCATGCGATCGTCGCCGCGTCCGCCTCGTCGAAGGCGAAATCCTCGACCAGCAGCGTCCCGGCCGGCCGCAGAACCTCGCGAGCCTTGCCGATGGCCAGGTGCAGCGGGCGCATGTGGTGCAGCGAGCGGCTGAAGACCAGCGCGTCGACGGCGGCGCCGCGGAACTCCGGCCAGGCCGCCAGCCGCACGGGTGCTCCGCGCGCCTGGGCCCGGGCCACGCTCGCCGGGTCCGCGTCCACGCCCGTGACCTGGAAACCCCGCTCGCGGAGCTCGACGGCAACCTCTCCAGCGCCGCAGCCGACTTCCAGGATCGTCGCGCCCGGCGCGACGTGCGCCGCAATGAACGCGACCGTGGCGCGCGTGGCGACGTCGATCGGCCTGGTCAACGGTTCCTCCTGCAGCGATCAGCGGGCCGGAGCCGTGGGGGATCGTGGCACGCGGCACGGCCGGCCGGAGACGACACCTTGCCAAGATGGGCCCCGGCCCTGGGCCCGCGGCCTCGGGCTCGTTCCGGGGATGGCATCCCGCTGGCCGTGCAAATCCCTTATCCTCGCCACCTGGCCGTCGGGCCAGGGGGCCCGGGCGGCCGAACGCCTCCCGAGGGAGTCTGCTCCATGAAGTCCGCCATCCGCATCGCCGCCGTCCTCGTCGCGCTGGCCGTCACGCCTTCCGCCCGCGGCGGCGGCACGATCGACGCCACGCAGTACCTCCCCGTGGGCGCCTTCAACGCCTGGGAGATGATCGACAAGGCCTTGTGGGCCGACGGCCTCGGCGTCAAGGACGAGTCCCAGATCATCGAGATCGGCAAGGTCTCGGTGATCCAGGGCGTGCCCCGCTACAACGTGCGCACGCCCTTCTTCCAGGACGTGGCGGACATCATCCTGCAGTTCGGAACCGACGGCGGGGTGCTGTACCTGTACGGCGTGCGCGTGGTGGACGGCGCGGACCTGGGCGAGGACGACCTCTCCGTCCCGACCATGGTCTTCGACGACCCGGTGCCGGTGGGCGACACGACCACGCAACTGGACGTCAACTTCGCGATCACGCCCGTGACGGCCAAGATCGTGGTGTCCATCGACCTGGGCTTCGACGAGGTCTCGGGCACGGTGTTCGTCGACGGCACGATCACCTCGCGCTGGAACACGGCGCCTGCGATCAACACGCCGCTGGGCGTGCTGGGCGATGACGAGACGGTCGCGGAGCTGGTCATCACCGCCGACCTCACCTACAGCTCGCCGGACTCGGACATCAACGACGAGCTGATGGGCGAGGAGACGCACAAGTCCGTCAGCGGCGTCATGGGCCCCGGAGTCGGCTTCGTGCAGATCGACGGCAAGGGCAGCCAGCAGAAGATCGTGAACCGCGTGATCCTGCCGGGCGACCTGGTCAGCAACCCGCTCGAGCCGGACGCCTTCCCGGACGTGCCGCCGGGGGACCTGGCGAGCTTCAGCCTGGACATCCTGGACGTGGTCAGCCTGGAGGACGCGGTGAGCATCGTCGCCGACGGCGGCATCACCGACGGCAACCTGACGCTGGACGATCCGCTGCTGGAGCACGCGCTGGGCGGCGCGCTGCTGCTGACGGCGCAGGTGTCGTCGGACGCGGGCGACGATCCGGTGGACCTGGAGCTGAAGGGCACGGCCAAGATCAACGCCAAGACCGGCGGGCTGAAGGTCAAGCTGAACGGCAAGACCAAGAAGCTGGACCTGTTCGAGGCCGAGACCTTCGGCAAGCTGGTCAAGTTCTCGGTCAACCAGGAGATCCTGCCGCCCTTCGACCCGACCGATCTGGTCATCACCTGGACGGGCGGCAAGGACCCGGAGACCAAGGAGCTGAGCACCGGCACGCTGTTGCTGCCGGTCACGCCCTTCATCGGCGGCACGGTCGACGTGGTCGTCAACCTGCCGGTGGACGTGCCCAAGGTGAAGGCCGGCCTGCTGTTCATCAACCCGGCCAAACGCCAGCTGGGCGCCGAGGGCGTGCTGACGCTGGGCGGCCTGGTTGCCGACGGCAGCAGCAAGGCCTTCCCGGTCACGCTGCGCGAGACGGCCACGGTCGCGGAGGGCCTGCCCACGGTGCGCACGTACAAGCTGACGCAGACCGGCAAGACGCTCAAGGTCTTCAGCCTCGGCGCCACGAGCACGGGCATCCCGGACTTCACGCTGACCAAGCTCACGGGCAAGATCCTGGGCGTCAAGATCGCGCCGCTGCTGGAGGAGGTCGTGGTCGGCGCGCAGTAGGACGGCGGCACAGGAAAGCCTGATCAGCGGCAGGCGTCGGGCGGGAATCCGTTCGCAAACGCCAGCGGGTGGCCCACGCTGAGGGCGCAGGCGCCGCGCTACCATCGCCGCGCATGAACCGCGCCGCGAAGTCCTCCCGCCTCGCCGTCGTGCGCCGCGTGCTGCTGCTCGGCTTGGGCCTGGCTCTGGCCGGCGGCCTGGCCCTGCTCTCGTGCGTCAGTTTCGAGCGCGAGCTGACGCCGGCACAGTCAGCGCTGCTGCGCCGCGGCGAGCAGCCCGCAGCGACGGGCGTGCTGTCCACGCTGGCGGCCGGGCCGGCCGACGCTCCGCGCGTGCTGCTGGTGCACGGCACGCCCGGCGCCGCGACCGACTGGCTCGACCTGCTGCTGTCGGCGCCGCCGGGCCTCGAGTTGCTGGCCGTGGATCGGCCCGGCTTCGGGCGCAGCCAGCCGGCGGGGGCTGTGACGGCCCTGTCGGCGCAGTCCGCCGCGCTGGTGCCGCTGCTGGTGCAGCGCGGCGGGCGCTGGCCGATCGTCGTCGGCCATTCGCTGGGCGCGCCCATCGCGCTGCGCCTGGCGGCGGACCATCCCGAGCGCGTCGGCGGCCTGGTGCTGCTGGCCGGCGCGCTGGACCCGGCGCTGGAGGAGTGGCAATGGTTCAACCGCGTGGCGGTGGCCATCGGGCCGCTGCTGTCGCGGCCGCTGCGCAACAGCAACGCGGAGATCCGCGCCTTGCGGAGGGACCTGGAGGCGCTGGCGCCGGACCTCGCGCGCGTGAGCTGTCCAGTGGTCGTGGTGCACGGCCGGCAGGACTCGCTGGTGCCCTTCGACAACGTGGACTACGCACGGCGGATGCTGACCGGCGCGGCGGACCTGCGCGTGGTCGAGCTGCCCGAGGGCGATCACTTTCTGCCCTGGAACGCCGCGGACGTGGTGCGCGAGGCCATCGCATCGCTGGCAGGTCCGTGAGTTGCGGGGGCGGCAGGGCGCTCGCGGCGCGGCGGTCTCGGGGCTGGGCGGTCCGTGGAGGGCGTCGTAGACTGCCGCCAGTTGTTCCGAACACGACTCCGCCGCGGCAGGCTGCGCTCATGGGCACGAGGGCGCACGGGCCCGACGGCGGCCACCCCCGATCCGCACCACCCCGAGGCCCTCCATGGTCCGTGTCCGCACGTCGTGCGGCGCCGCGTTCGCGGCGCTGCTGGCCCTGCTCCCGCTCCCGGCCGCCGCGCAACTTCCGGATGACCTGCAGCGCATCGACGGCGCGTGGTTCCGCGTCGTGGACGGCGAGCCTTTTCCGCTGGAGGACGTGGTCTCGGCCCGGCTGCTTCCCGGCGCCACGCTGGAGCAGGTGCTGGCGCGCGCGGCCGGCGCGGGCGCTGCGCTGCCGGCGCTCGCGCTGCTGCGCACCAGCCCGCGCGGCGTGCTGGACCTGCAGCTGCCGGCGGGCGCCGACCCGCTGGCCGTGGTGCTGCAACTGCAGGCCACGGGCCTGTGCGAGTTCGCCGAGGTCAACGCGCTCGGGCGCTGGCTGGGGATCCCCAACGACCCGTCCTTCGGACAGCTCTGGCACCTGAACAACAACGGCCAGAGCGGCGGCACGCCCGACGCCGACGTGGACGCGCCCGAGGCCTGGGACATCAGCGGCGGCGACCCGTCGGTGGTCATCGGGGTCATCGACAGCGGCACGGAGATCACGCACAGCGACCTGGCCGCCAACGTGTGGGTCAACCCGGGCGAAGTGGCCGGCAACCTCGTCGACGACGACGGCAACGGCAAGGTCGACGACGTCAACGGCTGGGACTTCGAGTCCAACAACAACAACCCCAACGGATCGTTCTTCCACGGCACGTCGGTGGCCGGCGTGGTGGCGGCGCGCGGCAACAACGGCATCGGCATCGCGGGCCTGGCCGGCGGCGGCACGGCCGGCGGAGGCTGCCGCTACCTGCCCGTCAACTGCGGCAGCTTCGCGCCCATCACGTCGGCGCTCGACGACGCGGTGAGCTACGTGGCCGGCGAGGGCGTGCGCGCCATCACGCTGAGCTTGCAGGTGCCGGACACGCAGGCCGTGACCGACGCCCTGAACGCCGCGCACGCCGCGGGCGTGTTCATCGACTGCGCCTCGGGCAACAGCAGCGGCGCCATCACCTACCCGGCCACGCTGGCCAGCGTCATGGCGGTGGGCAGCACCAACCACAACGACCAGAAGTCGAGCTTCAGCAACTTCGGCGCGGACCTCGAGGTGGTGGCCCCGGGCGAGAACATCTTCATGACCACCACCGGCAACGCCTACGCCTCCAACAGCGGCACGTCGTTCTCCGCGCCGCACGTGGGCGCGCTGGCGGGGCTGGTGTTCTCGGTCAACCCGACGTTGACCAACGAGCAGGTGCGCCAGATCATGAAGGACACGGCCGACGATCTGGGCGCCGCGGGCTTCGACACGCAGACCGGCTGGGGCCGCATCAACGCCGCCGCGGCGCTGGCGGCGGCCGGCGGCGGCACGCTGGGCTCGGTGGTGATCTTCGGCGCGGGACTGCCCGGCGGCAGCGGCCAAGTGCCGCTGATGGGCAGCGCGGGCGGCACGCCGCAGGTCGGCAACGCCGGCTTCGCGCTGACCCTGCGCCGCGCCGCAGGCAGCGTCCCGGCCTACCTGCCGCTGTCGCTCGCCGACGCCGCGCTGCCCTTCAAGGGCGGCACGCTGCTGGTGGACCCGGGCGCGCTGCTGGCGGCGCCGCTGACGCTGACCAGCGCCAGCGGCGTGTCCAGCATGGACCTGCCGCTGCCCGACGACCCGCTGCTCGAGGGCCTGGTCTTCCACGGCCAGTGGCTGGTGCAGGACGCGGGTGCGGTGGCGGGCTGGGCGCTGTCGGCAGGGGCCAAGGTGACCGTCGGGGGGTGAGGGCGTGCGCGAGAGCTGGACCACGGCCGTCCGGAGCGTTGCGGGAGCCGGCGCGTGCCTGGCGCTCGGCCTCTTGGCCGCGGCTGGCGGTTGGGCCGGGGCTTTCGGCACGACGACGCGCGTCTCCGTCGACTCGCTGGGCGGCGAGACGGTCTTCAAGAGCTACGCCGGCAACCTCGCACCGAGCGGCCGTCACGTGGCCTTCGCCTCCTGGGCGAACGACCTCGTGACGGGCGATACGAACGGCAGCCAGGACATCTCCCACCACGATCGCCAGACGGGAGCCACGACACGCGTATCCGTCGCGTCGGGCGGGATCCAGGTGTTCGGCGGGAACAGCGAGGACCCCTCGATCTCCGCGAACGGTCGCAGGATCGCCTTCACGTCCGTGGCCGCTGGCCTCGTGCCCGAGGACACCGGCGGCGGCTGGGACGTCTTCGTGCACGACCGCATCAGCGTCACGACCGTGTGCGCTTCCGTGGATGCGAACGGGGTGCCGGTCGGCGCCTTGAGCCTCGATCCCGTGATCTCGGCCGACGGCCGCTGCGTGGCCTTCACCTCCAGCTCGTCCAAGCTGGTGCCGGGTGACATCAACAACGTGACGGACATCTTCGTCCGCGACCTCCTGGCGGGAACCACGTCGCTCGAGTCGGTCGCCCAGAACGGCGCGCAGGCGCTGGGGGCGTCCTTCGAGCCATCGCTGTCCGCCAGCGGGGGCTTGGTCGCGTTCAAGTCGAACGCCTCCAACCTCGTGCCGCTGGACACCAATGGCGCCACCGACATCTTCGTGCGCGACCGGGACGCGGGCACGATCGAGCGCGTGTCGGTCGCATCGGGCGGGGCCCAGGCGCACGGTGCCAGCGAGCATCCGGCGCTGTCGCCCGACGGACGTTTCGTGGCGTTCGCTTCGGCGGCGCCAAACCTCGTGCCCAGTGACCAGAACGGGCTGCTCGACGTCTTCGTCCATGACCGCCGTCTCTCCGTGACCGTACGCGTCTCGCTGGCCGCGGACGGGAGCGAGGCCGTGGGCGGCGACAGCGGCAGCTTCGGCGTTTCCGTGTCAGCCCACGCACGGCGGGTGGCCTTCGGCTCCGCGGCGCTGAACCTCGTGCCCGGCGACGACAATGGCAAGGCCGACGTCTTCCTGCGCATCAGGAACCCCGAGGCGACGCTGCTCCTCTCCGATTCTCCCGACGGGCAGCCGGGGACCAAGGCCAGCCGGTGGCCGGCGATCACTCCCGACGGCCGGCACGTGCTCTTCGAGTCGGACGCCAAGAACCTGGTCCCGGACGACACGAACTTCATCGCGGACGTGTTCGTCCGCGACCTGCCCTGACGCGCGACCCTCAGGTTGCCGAGCCGGATCGGAAGCGTGGCGTCCGCGGCCGCCCGTGCCCGCCGTTGGCGCCGTGCGGTGCGCCGGGACCGCGCGGCGCAACACGCGCCGCCGGCTTCACGGGCTCAGCCTCCCTCGCCGCCGTCTCCGCCAGCGCCTCGTCCAGCCACTTCTGGCGCGCGCCCGTCGTGCGCGCGGCCAGCGGCTTGCGCTGCAGCCCGGCCAGGCTGAGCACGCGCTCGATCAGGCGCACGCGTTCCTGCATCGAGAGGCTGGCCATCGGGATGTAGGGCACGTCGAACCACTCCAGCATCAGCTTGACCATGCCGTCGATGCGCACGACCTCCTCCCACTCGACGCCGGCGCGCACGCCGTCGGCGGCGAGCAGCTCGCGGTGCGGGCGGACGAAGAACACGATGCCCTCGCGCACGCGGGCCATGTAGCGCGCGAGGCGGTCGTCGCGCGCCAGGCTGCAGAGCACCTGGCTGTGGTGCGCGGCGTAGGCCAGGTTGCAGAAGGCGCGGTCGGAGACGAAGCCGGACTTCTGCTCCAGCTCCGCCGCGAGCTGGCGCTCGAAGACCTCGGCCTGGTAGCGGTTGACCAGGCCGATGTCGGAGCGGATGTCCTCGAGGCGCGCCTCCATCTCCGCGAGCACGCCGCGCGCGACCTCGCTGATCATCGGCAGGCTGTAGGTGTCGCGTACCCAGCGGGCCAGCGTGGTCTTGCCGGTGCTGTGGGCGCCGACCATGTAGATGCGCACGGGCAGGGACATGCTTCCTCCGGGCCAACGGCCTGCGGCCCCGGCGCGACGTGTGCCGGCGTGGCGCAGGATAAGCGAGGCCGGGCGAGCCTGTCGAAGCACACGGCGCGCGACGTCCCCGCGCTGGTGGAGAAACTGTTGGCAACTGGTGGATGACGGGAGTCGCGCGGGCGTTTGCTAGCTTGAGTCACGTGGCGCCTGCCCAGGTTCGCGCGCCGGTTGGAGGAAACCCGATGTCCCCGCGTCCATTCGCCGCCCTGCTGCTTGCCCTGTGCGCCTGCGCCGGCCAGCCGGCCGCCCCGCCGAAGACCGTCATCGAGCAGCGCCCGCCGTCCGCCGACCAGATCGCGGCCGCCGAGGCCGAGGTGGCCAAGGCCCGTGCCGAGGTCGCGGCCGCCACCGAGACCGCACAGCGCGCCCGCGCGGAGGAGGAGGCCGCGCGCCAGAGTCGCGACAAGGCCTTGGCCGAGGCCGCCGCCGCCAAGGCGGCCATGGACGCCAAGGCCCGCGAGGCCGCCGCGCTCAAACTGGCCGAGGAGCGGACGCAGCCCGACGCGGACAGCCCGTTCGTGTACGACCTCTTTCAGGCGCAGGACTTCCGGCCCCAAGTGTTGCCCCTGCCCGCCGACCCGGCCGACTACGCGCCGCTGGCCGGCTTCCAGGCCATGGACATCCCCGCCGACAACCCGCTGACGCCCGAGAAGGCCGCGCTGGGCCGGCAGCTCTACCACGACCCACGCCTCTCCGGCGACGGACAGCTCGCCTGCTACTCCTGCCACGTCTGCGAGCACGGGCTCACGGATGGCAAGGCCCTCGGCCAGGGAGCCTTCGGCAAGCCGCTCACGCGCAGCGCGCCCTCCATGTGGAACATCGGCTACCACTGGGCGCTCTATTGGGATGGGCGCGCGGCCTCGCTGGAGAAGCAGTCGCTGGCCGCGTGGAAGGGCGCCAACATGGGCGCCGCCGAGCCGCAGAAGATCGTGGACCGGCTCAACGCCATCCCCGGCTACCGCGCGCAGTTCGAGGCGGTGTTCGGCGGACCGGCCAGCGTGGACAGCGTGCCGCAGGCGCTGGCCGCACACATGCGCACCATCGTCGGCGGCCACACGCCGTGGGACCGCTGGCAGGCCGGCGACCCGTCGGCCGTGAGCGCGGCCGCCAAGCTGGGTTGGGATGTCTTCCAGCGCGTCGGCTGCAAGGAGTGCCACACCGGCGTGCTGCTCACCGACATGCAGTTCCACAACGTCGGCATCGGCATGGCCAACGCCGAGCCCGATGTCGGCCGCTTCAAGGTCAGCAACGAGGAGAAGGACAAGGGCGCCTTCAAGACCCCGACGCTGCGCGACATCGGCGACTCCGCGCCGTACTTCCACGACGGCTCCGCGCCGACGCTGGAGGACGCCGTGGACCTGATGCTCGCCGGCGGCAAGCCCAACCCGTGGCTGTCGGCCGACAAGCTCAAGCCGGCGCAGGTCACCGCGGCCGAGCGCGCCGCGCTGCTGGAGTTCCTGAAGTCGCTGGACGAGCGCTGCGAGGTGCAGGCGCCGGAGCTGCCGCCGGAGGCCTGAGTGGGGTCGGTCCGCCTCAGCCCGTCAGCAGCGTCCAGGCCGCGCCCGCCGCCGCGCACGCTCCCAGCACCGGCAGCATGCCGACGCGCCAGCGGAACGTGGCCACGGCAGCAGCGGCCGCCAGCACCAGCGACGGCCAGCTCAGCGTGTCCACGTCCGGCACCAGCAGCCGCAGCGGTCCGACATCGCGCACGGGCGCAGCGCCGAACAGCGTGTGCAGCGCGAACCAGACCGACAGGTTCAGCACCACGCCCACGACCGCCGCCGTGATCCCGGTCAGCGCGCCGTTCAGGCTGCGGTTGCCGCGCAGCGCCTCGATCCACGGCGCGCCCAGGAAGATCCACAGGAAGCAGGGCACGAAGGTGACCCAGGTGGTCAACGCCGCGCCCACGACGCCGGCCAGCAGCGGCGGCAGCTCGGGCGCGAAGCGCGCGCCGGCGAGGAAGCCGCTGAACTGCGTGACCAGGATCAGCGGCCCGGGCGTGGTCTCGGCCAGCCCCAGGCCGTCCAGCATCTCGCCGGCCGACAGCCAGCCGAAGTTATCGACGAGCTGCTGCGCCACGTAGGCCAGCACGGCGTAGGCGCCGCCAAAGGTGACCACCGCCGCCTTGCCGAAGAACAGGCCGATCTGCACGAAGACGTGGCCGCGACCCAGCAGCAGCGCGAGCGCCACGATCGGCCCGAACCACAGCACGGTGCAGGTCAGCAGCGTGCGCACGGCGCGGCGCAGCGACGGCCGCGCGTGCTCGGGCACCTGCTCGTCCAGCAGCGCGTCGACGATGGGCGCCGCGCCAACGCCCTTGGGCGCGTGCGCCGCACGCGGCGCGAAGTGCGCAGGGGTGGCGCGCGACCCCAGCCACCCGGTCAGCGCCGCGCCGGCCACGATGACGGGGAACGGCACGGCGAAGAAGAAGATGGCGATGAACGATGCAGCCGCGATGGCCAGCAGCGCGCCGTTGCCCAGCGCGCGCCGCCCGATGCGCAGCACGGCCTCGATCACCACCGCCAGCACCGCCGGCTTGAGCCCGAAGAACAGGCCCTCGATGAACGCCACGTGCTGCCAGGTGGCGTAGACCGCCGCCAGCACCAGCATCAGCAGCGCGCCCGGCAGCACGAACAGCGTTCCCGCCACGAGCCCGCCGCGCGTGCGGTGCAGCAGCCAGCCCACGTAGGTCGCGAGCTGCATGGCCTCGGGCCCGGGCAGCAACATGCAGTAGTTCAGCGCGTGCAGGAAGCGGCGCTCGGAGATCCAGCGTTTTTCCTCGACCAGGATGCGGTGCATGACCGCAATCTGGCCCGCCGGCCCGCCGAAGGACTCGAGGCCGATGCGCAGCCACGTTCGCGCGGCCTCGCGGAAGGGGATGCCGTGGGGCTCGGGCATGGCGGGTGGCACTGTAACCTCGGCGGGAGCAGAGGCGCGGGAGCAGCCGCGAGGGTGCGGGGCAGCGCGCCAGCCGTGACGTATGCACACCATTCGGTGTGCATACGTCACGGCAGCGCCGCGCGCTCCCTGCCGCAAAGCCCGCGCCTTCGCGTGCCGCCCCTGGCGCCGTGCTATCTCGGGCGCCATGGACTTCCTGCGCAGCCTCTCCCGCGAAGTCGCCGCCGTCGTGGAGGCGGTTTCGCCCGCCGTCCTGCACCTGCGCAGCGTGCGCGCCGGCCGCGACGGCCTGTCGGGCGGCAGCGGCGTGGTCGTCGCGGCGGACGGCCTGGCCCTGACCAACAGTCACGTCGTGCACGGCGCCGCGGTCGTGGAGGCCGCGCTGACCGACGGGCGCTCGCTGGTGGCCGACGTGCTGGGTGACGACCCGGTCACGGACCTGGCCGTGCTGCGCCTGCCGGCCTCCGGCCTGCCGGCCGCCACGCTGGGCGACAGCAACGCGCTGCGCGCCGGCGACTGGGTGGCCGCGGTGGGCTCGCCCTTCGGCTTCAGCCTCACGGTCACGGCCGGCATCGTGTCGGCGCTGGGGCGCACGCTGCCCGGGCGCGGCGGCCGGCCGCTGGAGGGCGTGATCCAGACCGACGCGCCGCTCAACCCCGGCAACAGCGGCGGCCCGCTGGTGGATGCCGAGGCGCGCGTGGTCGGCATCGCCACCGCGCTGGTGCTGCCCGCGCAGGGGCTGTGCTTCGCGATCCCGTCCAACACGGCGGCCTTCGTGCTGGGCGAGGTGCTCGCGCACCGCCGCGTGCGGCGCGCGCAACTGGGCGTGGCGGTCCAGGAGGTGCTGCTGCCCGCGGCCATCGCGCGCACGGCGGGGCTGGACGAGGCGCGCGGCGTGGCCGTGCACCACGTGGCGTCCGGCTCGGCGGCGGCGGCGGCGGGCGTGGCGCCGGGCGACGTGCTGGTGGCCTTTGGCGGCCGCCCGCTGCGCACGGTTGCCGATCTGCACCGCGCGCTGGGGTCCGAGGCCATCGGCCGCGAGGCGGAGCTGGTCGTGCTGCGGCGCGGCCTGCGCGAAACGCGCCGCATCGTGCCGGCCGAGGCGCGCGTGACGGGCTGACGGGCGGGCTCCGGGGGTCAGGTCCCTGGCTGCACCGAGGCGTTGGCCAGATCGGTCGTCGAGGGGCCTTCGGCCCGTGCAGCCCGGCGGCCCTCGAAGATGCGGTACAGCGCCGGCAGCACGACCAGCGTGAGGAGCGTGCTGGACACGAGCCCCCCGATCACGACGGTGGCCAGTGGCTTCTGCACTTCGGCGCCCGTGCCGGTGGCCAGCGCCATGGGCACGAAGCCCAGCGAGGCGACCAGCGCGGTCATCAGAACGGGCCTCAGGCGGACGAGCGCCCCGCGCACGATGGCCGCGGGCACGTCGGCGCCCTCGGCGCGCAGGTCGTTGATGAAGGTGACGAGGACCAGGCCGTTGAGCACGGCGACGCCGGAGAGGGCGATGAAGCCGACGGCGGCCGAGATCGAGAAGGGCAGGCCGCGCAGCCACAGGGCGAGGATGCCGCCCGTGAGGCCCAGCGGCACGCCGGTGAAGACCAGCAGCGCCTGGCGCACCGACTGGAAGGTGGTGAAGAGCAGCAGGAAGATCAGCGCGAAGCACACGGGCACGACGACCTGCAGGCGCTCGCGCGCGGCCACGAGGTTCTCGAACTGGCCGCCCCAGTCCAGCCACGTGCCGGATGGCAGCGTGACGCGCGCCACGCGCGCCTCGGCCTCGGCCGCGAAGGACCCGAGGTCGCGCCCGCGGACGTTGCACTGCACGACGACGCGCCGCTTGCCGTTCTCGCGGCTCACCTGGTTGGGGCCCTCGGCCACCCGGATGGTCGCCACCGAGCCCAGCGGCACGAAGCCCGGACCGACGGCCACGTGTCCGGCCGGGACGCCCGCCGCGAGGGAGCCGTCGCCGTGCGCCAGCGGGATGGGCAGGTTCTCCAGGCGGTGCACGTCCTCGCGCACCTCGTCGGGCAGGCGCACCACGAGGTCGAAGCGCCGGTCGCCCTCGAACACCAGCCCCGCCTCGCGCCCGCCGATGGCCGAGGCCACGACATCCTGGACGTCCGAGACCCCCAGGCCCACGCGGGCGATGGCGGCGCGGTCGATCTCGATGTCCATCAGCGGCAGACCGGTGGTCTGCTCCACGCGCACGTCGGCGGCGCCGGGGATCCCGCTCAGCGCGTCCGCGATGTCCCGGGCCACGCGCTCCATCGAGGGAAAGTCGTCGCCGTAGACCTTGATGGCGACGTCCCCGCGCACGCCCGCGATGAGCTCGTTGAAGCGCATCTGGATCGGCTGCGTGAACTCGTAGTTGTGGCCCACGGCGCCCTGCACGGCCAGCTCGAGGCGCGCTTGCAGGCGCGCCTTGGGCTCGGCGGGGTCGGGCCACTCCTCGGCCGGGCGCAGGATGATGAACGTGTCCGAGACGTTGGGCGGCATCGGGTCCGAGGCCATCTCGGCCGTGCCGGTCTTGGAGAAGACGAAGGCCACCTCGGGGAAGCCGCTGACGATGCGCTCGACCTCGAGCTGCATCGCCGTGGACTGCGTGATCCCGGTGCTGGGGATGCGCATGGCGTGCATGGCGATGTCCTTCTCGTCCAGGGTCGGCACGAACTCCTGGCCGAGCCGGCCGAACAGCAGCAGCGATCCGGCGAAGACCGCGGCCGCGCAGCCGACCACCGCCCAGCGCAGGCGCAGCGCGGCCTGCAGCGTCGGCTCGTAAACCCGCTTGGCGACACGGATCAGGGCATTGTCCTTCTCGGACACGCGGCCGCGGATGACGAGCGCGACCATGGCCGGCACCAGGGTGAGCGACAGCACGAAGGCCGCCACGAGCGCGAAGATCACCGTCAGCGCCATGGGGCGGAACATCTTGCCCTCGATGCCCGTGAGCGCCAGGATCGGGAAGTAGACCGTGATGATGATGGCCGCGCCGTAGACGGCGGGCTTCAGCACCTGCCGGCTGGCCTCCAGCACCACCGCGCGCCGCTCGGCGGTGTCCAGCAGCCGGCCCGTCGCGTGCTGCCGCTCGGCGAGCAGCCGGATCGAGTTCTCCACGATGATGACGGCGCCGTCGACGACGAGCCCGAAGTCGATCGCGCCCAGGCTCATCAGGTTGCCGCTGATCCCGCCGCGGACCATGCCCGTCGCCGTCAGCAGCATGGAGAGCGGGATGGCCAGCGCCGTCAGCAGCGCGGCGCGGATGTTGCCCAGCATCAGGAACAGCACGGCGATCACCAGGATCGCGCCCTCGGCCAGGTTCTTCTCGACCGTGCGGATGGTCGCGTCCACGAGCTTGGTGCGGTTGAGTACCGTGCGCGCGTGGATGTCCGGCGGCAGGCTGCGGGCCACTTCCTGCATCCTGGCGTCCACGGCCGAGGAGACCGTGCGGCTGTTGGCCCCGATCAGCATGAGCGCCGTGCCCACGACCGCCTCGGCCCCGTCCTCGCTGGCGCTGCCGGTGCGCAGCTCGCCGCCGATGCCGACCTCGGCCACGTCGTGCACGTGGATGGGCACGCCGCCGCGCGTGGCGATGACGATGGACGCGATCTGCTCCAGGCTCCCGATGCGGCCCGCGGCGCGCACGACGTAGGCCTCGCCCAGGTGCTCGATGAAGCCGGCCCCGGTGCTGACGTTGTTGCGCTCCAGCGCCTCGATCACGTCGTGGAAGGTGAAGCCGAAGCCGACCAGCTTCTGCGGGTCGGGCCGGACCTGGTACTCCTTGACGTAGCCGCCGATGGAGTCGATGCCTGCGACGCCCGGCACGCTGCGCAGTTGCGGCCGGATGATCCAGTCCTGCACGGTGCGCAGGTAGGCCGCCCGCTCGACCTCCGTGCGCAGGCGCTCGCCCTCCGGCGTGAGATAGCTGCCGTCCGCCTGCCAGCCCGTGCGCCCGCCGGCCGGGGCCGCGCCGGCCCCGCCGGGGTGGTCGAACCCGACGGTCCACATGTAGATCTCGCCCAGCCCGGTCGCGATGGGGCCCATGGTCGGGTCGGCGCCGGGCGGCAGGCTCTCGCGGATCTGCCCGAGGCGCTCGTTGACCTGGTTGCGGGCGAAGAACACGTCCACGTCGTCGTCGAAGATCGCCGTGACCTGCGAGAAGCCGTTGCGCGACAGCGAGCGCGTGGACTGCAGGCCGGGGATGCCCGCCAGCGAGGTCTCCACGAGGAAGGTGACCTGCTGCTCGACCTCGAACGGCGAGAGCGCCGGCGCCAGCGTGTTGATCTGGACCTGGTTGTTGGTGATGTCGGGCACGGCGTCGATGGGCAGGCGCGTGAGGGAGTGGACCCCCAGGCCCGCCGCCGCCAGCGTCAGCACGAGGACCAGGCCCGGATGGCCGATGGAAAAGCGCAGGATGCGTTCGAGCACGGTTCAGCTCCTCAGTGCTCGTGCTTCGCGGAGGCCTTGCCCAGCTCGGCCTTGAGCAGGAACGCGCCCGCGACGACGACCTGGTCCCCGGGAGCGAGGCCCGCGGTCACGGGGATCCAGGCGCCGACCGGCTCGCCCGCCTCGATGTCGTGGCGGCAGAAGGACGTGGATCCCTCCGCGAGCGGCACGAACACCGAGGGCCGGCCCTCCACGACCAGGACCGCGCCGTCCGGCACGGCCAGCCGCGGCTCGCCGCCTCCAGCCGAGGACTCGATCTCGACCTGGATGAACATGCCCGGCAGCATGCTGCCGTCGGGGTTTGGCAGCTCGACGCGCACCTCGGCCGTGCGCGTAGAGGCCTCGAGCACCGGCGCGACGGCCGCCACGAGGCCTTCGCAGGCAGCGTGCCGCAGTGCCGGCACCTTGACCGTGGCCCGCGCGCCGAGGGCGACCTCCGAGAGGCGCGTCTCGCCGACCTCGGCGATGGCCCACAGCACCGACAGGTCGCCGACCACGGCCAGCGGCCCGCTCTCGGGATCGACCTGCTCGCCCAGCGTGGCCGAGACGTCGACGACCCGCCCGCCCAGCGGCGCCGTGAGGTTGATGTGCGGCTGGACCTTGCCCGTCCGCTCCAGGTCGCGGATCGCGGCCTCGTTCATGCCCAGCAGCAGCAGGCGGTTGAAGGCGGCCGCCTCGATGGCCCGCGCCACCTCCCGGTCGCGCTCGGCGTTGCGCAGCTCGGCCTCGCGCTGCTGGACGTCGTTGAGCGGGACCCCCTGCACCGACTCGTAGAGCTGCTTCGCGCGCTCGTGCAGACTGCGCGTCAGCTCGAGCGTCGGGCCGGCCGTCGCGGCGATGGTGCGCTTCTGCAGGTAGTCGCTCTGCGCCTCGCCGAGCAGCGGGCTCTCCACGACCAGCAGCGTGTCGCCCGCGGCGACCAGGTCGCCCGTGCGGACGCGCAGCTCGGCCACGCGGCCGGGCACCGCCGAGCCCACGCGGGCCACGGCTCCCTGTGGAAAGGCCAGGTGTCCCGGCGCGGAGATGGTGGGGGCCAGGACCCTCCTGCTCACCGTCTCGACGCGGATGCCGTAGCGCGCGACGGCGTCCGCGGGCAGCGTGACGTCCTCCTCGCAGTCAGCGCGGCCTTCCGCCAGGTGGTGCGGGTCGGAGGCCTCGGCGTGCTCGTCCCCGTGTTCCTCGCCCTCCTCGTGGCCGGCATGGCCCGCCTGCTCCTCGTCGCCCTGCCCGTGCGCCTCGCCGGCGGGCCCGCAGCCCAGCGGCAGGGCCAGCGACAGCAGCAGCGGCAGCGCGCGGGATGCACGCCGGCGCGGGCCTCGAGTGCGGGTCATGGCACGTCTCCGTCAGGGGCTGGTGTCGCGAGCGATCGGAAGGCGCGCGGGCCGCCGACGGCCCGCTGCAGGCGGTAGAGCGATGCGGACGCGTCGCGCTCGAGCTCGATGCGGATGGCGTGCGCCCGCTGCAGGGCCTCGTCCGCGAAGAGCAGGGCGGTCACGTCCGACTGGCCCGCCCGGTAGACCTGTTCGATCTCGGCCCGGCGCCGCTCCTGCAGCGGGATCAGCTCGCTGACGATGCGTCGGAGGTTGGCCTGGGCGCCCGTGAAGACCGCCAGCGCGGAGCGCACGTCCTCGATCACGCTGCGCTGCGCCTCCGTGAGGCGGTGGCGCATCTCGGCGGTCAGCGCCTGCGCGCGCTCGCGGCGCCGCCCGCCGGAATCGAAGAGCGGCAGCGGCAGTCCGGTGGCGGGGCCGGCCGACCACCCGTTGGCCTGCTCGGCGTCGAGGCCCACCGTCGCGCCATCGAAGGCCAGTCCCTCGGCGAGGCCCTCGTCCACGCCGCGCGCGAGGATCTCCCACGCGATGGCTGCGACCTCCGGGCGGTTGGCCAGCGCCGCCGCCAGCCAGGCGGCCTCGTCGGCTGCCGGCACGGGCTCGGGCGCGATCCACGGATCCAGCCGCCACGTGGCCGGGCTCGATGGCTCGCCGACCCGGCGCGCGAGGAGCAGGCGCGCCACGCGCAGGTTCTGGCGCTGCCGCGCCACCTCGACGGACAGCTCGGTGCGCTCGGACTCGATCGAGGTCACCTCGTGCCGCGAAGCCGCGCCCAGTTGCAGCCGCGTCTGCGCCACGTGCAGCAGGCGGTCGAGGACGGCCACGCGCTGGTCCAGCACGGGCACGAGTTCCTCGAGCACCTGGACCTCGGCGTAGCGGACCTGCACGTCGGCGATGACGTCGAGCGCCGTGGACACGCAGCCGGCCGCCTCGGCCTCGAGGCGGTGCCCGGCGGCGGCGGCGCGGCGCGGCCGCTGCAGCAGGGCCAGCAGGTCGGCCGCGAGGCCGGCCTCGACCTCCGTGCCGCCGTGTCCCGCCGGGACGCGCAGGGAGACGCTCAGGATCGGGTTGGGCAGCAGGCCAGTGAGCTCGGCGTCCGCCTGGGCCACACGCACGCGCGCCAGCGCAGCCTGCAGCTCGGCGCTCGTCCCGATCGCGCGCCGGACGGCGTCCTCCAGAGTCAGGCGGTCCCCGTCGGCCGGGGTGACGTCGATGGGCCCGGCCTGGGTGCGGAACTCGACGGCGTCGGCGAAGTCGAGGGAAAGGGCGATCTCGCTGCCGGCGTCCACGTCGGGCGGCCCGATGGCGCAGGCCGGGACGAGCAGCGTCAGGGCGAGCCGCACGACAGGGCGCCACGCAAGCGGGGCGCAGCGTTCGGGGCGAACGGTGGAACTCATCGGGCGGACTCGATCCGGGGTCATCTGGCGTGGGAGGCCGGGCCGACAGCGAGCCGGCTCGGCGACGACGGCAGCGCGAGCACCGCCGCGATGGCCGGAGCCGTCGCGGGTCTCGCGCGAGCCGCGCGCTAGACGCGCAGGACGATAGTCCCGACCAGGCCTCGCGCCGTGTCAGGAACCGGCGCGGGATGCCGGCCTGCCGCCAGGCAGAGCGCCGCATCGGGCAGCGGCGCCGGATGCGGAATTTCGCACGCCGGCGCGCGCTCCGGCGGCTGCGCGCCGCTGGCCACGCGCTCGATCCGGCCCCTGTCGGTCCAGCGATCGAGGCTCACGTCGATGCACGGGCAGCGCGGACCGTCCTGCAGCTCCGTCCCGCTCCCGTCCGCACCGCCCGGAGCCGTGCAGCTGGCGCACGGGTCACCGGCAGCGACCTCGAGCTTGACCGCGCCTCCCGGCTCCGTGCACAGCACGAAGCCGCGCCCCGCCGTGGCCGACTGGGCCAGCATGAGCATCAGGCAGAGGAACTCGGGGAGGCGTCGCATGGTGCGCCGGACGGAGGGCGGAGGAGAAGCGTTGGGAGAGACTAGAGTCCCGTCCCGATCGGCACAAGCCCGGCGCGGGCTTGAGGGCTCGCGGGCCGCCCGTTCGTCCGAGGCGCGCAGCGTGCCCGGCCGCCAGGGCTCCCGCCTGTCAACGTCCCTGCTGTAACCTCTGGACCTGCCGCCACGACCGGCGCAGCTTCAGGACCGCCCCAGGAGGATCGAAGCATGTCCACCCGCCACCTCGTTCTCGTGCTCGCCGCGCTCGTGCCGGCCGCGTGTTCCGATGATGGGGCAGCGGCCGGCGCGCCCGGCGCGGCCGCGCCGGTCCATGCGGGCGCGGCCGTGGCTCCGGGCTCGCACGACGACTGGTGCGGCGAGCACGCCGTCCCCGAGTCGCAGTGCACGCTTTGCGATCCCGGTCTCGCGGCGGCCTTCAAGGCGACCAACGACTGGTGCGCCGAGCACGGCCTGCCCGAGTCGCAGTGCCGGGCGTGCAATCCCGGCCTCGTGATCAACCGGCCGCCGAAGGACGGACCGTGAGGGCTGCGGCGTCGGCCGCGCTGCTCGTCGTCCTCGCGGGACTGCTGCCGGCGGCCTGCGGGGATGACGCCGCGCGCGCGCCCGAGCGGGCCGCCGCGCCTGCGGTCGCGGCCGCCGGCGCGTTCTGCGCCGAGCACGGCGTGGCGGAGGCCGTCTGCACGCAGTGCAACCCGCGGCTGGCCGTCGTCTTCCGCGCCAAGGGCGACTGGTGCGCGGAGCACGCCTTCCCCGAGTCCTTCTGCCCGACGTGCCACCCCGAACGCGGCGGCCGCCCGGCGGCCGACATCAGCGCGGCGCTGCCCACGCCGGGCGGGACGATCGTGCAACTCCGCACGCCCGAGGCGGTGGCCGCCGCGGACATCGAGTCGCAGCCGGCCCTGCCGGCGGGGGCGGCCGGCAGCCTGGACGTGCTGGCCACGATCGCCTACGACGTCACGCGCCTGGCCGAGGTCAACCCGCGCCTGGCGGGCGTCGTGCGCGGGCTGCACGTCGAGGCCGGCGCAAGCGTCGCCCTGGGCGCGCCGCTGGTCAGCATCGAGAGCGCGGAACTGGCCGCGGAGGTCGCGCGCCAGTCCGCGGCGCGGTCGCGGCTCGCGGTCGCGGAGGCCGCCCTCGAGCGGGCGCGCAGCCTGCTCGAAGCCGGCATGGGCGCGAAGCAGGCCGTCCTCGAGACCCAGGGTGACGTGGAGGTCGCGCGCGCCGAGGTCGCCGCCGTCACCGCCGCCCTCGGCCTGGTGCGGGTCGAGGAAGGCGCGGCAAACCGCTACGTGCTGCTGGCGCCGCTGGCCGGCACGGTCGTGCACGTCGCGGCCGCCGCGGGCCGCATGGTCGATGCCGGGGACGTGCTGTGCCGCATCGTCGATGCCACGACGATGTGGGCCGAGCTGGACGTCCCCGAGGCCGAGCTCGGCCGGGTGACGGAAGGCCTGGAGGTCGTCGTCACGCTCGACGCGCTGCCGGGCCGCGAGTTCCGCGGCCGGATCGAGGCCATCCTGCCGGAGGTGGATCCGCGCACGCGCACGGCGCAGGCCCGCGTGCGGCTGGCCAATCCCGACGGGGCGCTGCGGGCCAACATGTACGCGCGGGCGCGCATCGTCCTCGCGCCGTCCAGCGCGCGGGCGCTGGTCCCGCTGGACGCCGTGCAGCGGGCCGGCGACGCGCAACTGGTCTTCGTGCGGCTCGCGGCCGACCGCTACGTGTCCCGGCTCGTCCGGCTGGGCGCCCGGCGCGGCACGCTGGTCGAGGTGCTCGAGGGCGTCGAGCCCGGCGAGCCCGTGGCCACGCGCGGGAGCTTCCTGCTCAAGACCGAGACGCTCAAGGGCAGCATCGGCGCGGGCTGCTGCGAGGTGGAGTAGCGCGTGCTGTCCGGCCTCATCGACTGGTGCCTGCGCCACAGGCTGGTCGTCATCCTCGCCTGGGTGGGCGTCATCGTGGCCGGCGTCGTCGCGCTCTCGCGGCTGCCGATCGACGCGTTCCCGGACACGACGCCGGTCCAGGTGCAGATCAACACCGTGGCTCCGGCGCTGTCGCCGCTGGAGATCGAGCGGCGGGCCACGGCGCTGATCGAGCAGGCCATCTCCGGCCTCCCGGGCCTGCACGAGGTGCGCTCGCTCTCGCGCTTCGGGCTGTCGCAGATCACGGTCACGTTCGAGGACGGGACCGACATCTGGCGGGCGCGGCAGGTGGTGGGCGAGCGGCTGCAGGGCGTGGACCTGCCGGCGGGCATCGAGCGTCCGTCCCTCGGGCCCGTCGCCACCGGCCTGGGCGAGGTCTTCCACTACCTCGTCGTGCCCGAGCCGGACGCGGCCGGCGAGCCCCCGTCGCTGGCCGACCTGCGCACGGCGCAGGACTGGATCATCCGGCCGCAGCTCGCCGCGCTGCGCGGCGTGGCCGAGGTCAACGCGTGGGGCGGCGAGGAGCGCCAGATCCAGGTCGTGGTCGACCCGGTCGAGCTGGGCCGGCGCGGGCTCACGCTGGCCGACCTGGTCGAGGCGCTCGAGGCCAACAACGCCAACGCGGGCGGCGGCACGCTGGACCGGGCGGGCGAGTCGGCGCTGGTGCAGGGCCTCGGGCTCGTGACGCGCCCGTCCGACGTGGCGGACATCGTCGTCGAGGCCGTGGACGGCCGGCCCATCCGGGTCGCCGACGTCGCGCGCGTCGTCGAGGGCCACGAGATCCGCCGCGGCGCCGTCAGCGCGGACGGGCGCGGCGAGGTGGTGCTCGGGCTGGGCTTCATGCTGATGGGCGAGAACAGCCACGACGTGACGCGGCGCCTGTCGCTGGCCCTGCAGGAGGTGCGCAAGACGCTGCCGCCCGGGATCGACGCCGTGCCGGTCTACGAGCGCACGGCGGTTGTCGATCGCGTCCTGCGCACCGTGCGCACCAACCTCTTCGAGGGCGCGCTGCTGGTCGTGGCCGTGCTCTTCGCGTTCCTCGGCAACCTGCGGGCCGGCCTGCTGGTGGCCGCGGCCATTCCGATCTCGATGCTGTTCGCCTTCGACCTGATGACGCGCGCCGGCATCGCCGGCAGCCTGATGAGCTTGGGCGCGATCGACTTCGGCATGGTCGTGGACAGCTCGGTGATCCTGGTCGAGAACACGGTGCGCCGGCTGGGGCTCGCCCCCGCGGGCAGCGACCGGCTGCAGGTCGTGCGCGATGCGGCCATCGAGGTGCGCAAGCCCACGCTGTTCGGCGAGGCCATCATCATGGTCGTCTACCTGCCGATCCTGGCGCTGCAGGGCATCGAGGGCAAGCTCTTCCGGCCGATGGCGCTGACGGTGGTCTTCGCCCTGCTCGGCTCGCTGCTGCTCTCGCTCACGCTCATGCCCGTCCTCGCCAGCCTCGTGCTCCCCGCGCGCGGGCGCGAGCGCGAGAACGTCCTCGTGCGCGGGCTGCTGGCGCTCTACCGGCCGGTGCTCGCGCTGGCGCTGCGCCGGCGCGCGCCGGTGCTGCTGCTGGCGGCGGCGTGCGTGGTGGCCGGCGCCCTGCTGGCCACGCGGCTGGGCAGCGAGTTCGTGCCGCGCCTGAACGAGGGCGCGCTGACGATCAACACCATCCGCCTGGCCGGGGTGTCGGTGGACGAGTCGGTGCGCTACGGCACGCGCATCGAGCAGGCGCTGCTGCGGGCCTTCCCCGACGAGATCGAGCGCGTCTGGACGCGCACGGGCAGCGCGGAGATCTCGACCGACCCGATGGGCCTCGAGCTGTCGGACGTCTTCGTCACGCTGACCCCGCGCGAGCAGTGGACCCGGGCGTCGTCGCAGCCGGACCTGGTGGCCCGCATGCAGGCGCTGCTGGCCGACTTCCCGGCCATGAAGACGGTCTTCACCCAGCCGATCGAGATGCGCGTCAACGAGATGGTGGCCGGCATCCGCGCCGACCTGGGCGTCAAGGTCTTCGGCGACGACTTCGGCGTGCTGGAGGCCAAGGCCGCCGAGGTGCAGGCCGTCCTGCTGGCCATCCCCGGCGCGGCCGAGGTCTACGCCGAGCAGGTGACGGGGCAGCCCGTCCTGCAGGTCGAGATCGACCGTGACGCCATCGCGCGCCACGGCATCCCGGCGCGCGACGTGCTCGCGGTGGTCGAGGCGCTGGGCGGCATCGCGGCGGGCGATCTGCAGGACGAGGGGCGCCGCTTCCCCATCGCGGTGCGCCTGGAGGACGCCTATCGGCTGGACGAGCAGTCCGTGGGCCTGATCCCGGTCACGGCCGCCAACGGCGACCGCGTGCCGCTCGCGCGCCTCGCGCACCTGCGCGTCGAGGAGGGGCCGTCCACGATCCAGCGCGAGTGGGGCAAGCGCCGGGTCGTCGTGCAGGCCAACGTGCGCGGGCGGGACGTCGGGTCCTTCGCCGCGGAGGCGCTGGCCGCGATCCACGCGCGCGTCGAGCTGCCGGCCGGCTACTACGTGCGGTTCGGGGGGCAGTACGAGCACTACGCGTCGGCGCGCAACCGGCTGCTGGTGGTGGTGCCGCTGGCGCTGGCGCTGATCCTGGTGCTGCTCTGGTTCACCTACGGCCGGCTGCGCGACGTGCTGCGCGTCTTCACCGGCGTGCCCTTCGCGGCGGTGGGCGGCATCGTGGCGCTGTGGCTGCGCGACATGCCCTTCAGCATCTCGGCCGGCGTCGGCTTCGTGGCCCTGTCGGGCGTCTCGGTGCTGGGCGACATGGTGCTGGTGTCCACGATCCGCCAGCTCCTCGACGAGGGGCTGCCGCTGGCGGAGGCCGTGCGGCAGGCCGCCGAGCGCCGGCTGCGCCCGGTGCTGATGACGGCGCTGGTGGCCAGCCTCGGCTTCCTGCCGATGGCGCTGAACACGGGCATGGGCGCCGAGGTGCAGCGCCCGCTGGCCACGGTGGTGGTCGGCGGCGTCATCAGCAGCACGCTCCTGACGCTGACGGTGCTGCCGGCGCTGTACGTGGCGTTCGTGGCGCGGCGGCGCGCGGCGGGCGAGGCAGGCACGGGCCCGGCCGGCGCGCCGGCCTGACCGGGCGCCCGCGTCTGGGGCAGATCCCCGCCCCTCAGAACTGCAACTGGTACTGCACCCGCAGCCGCCGCTCGTCGGGCGTCACGCCGCTGTTGCGCAGGCGGCCCCACTCCACCAGCCACTTGCCGGCGTGGCGGGCGACGTACCAGTTGAAGCCCAAGACGTGCTCGCGCGCGTCGTCCTCGACGTCGAAGTCGATGGACGAGGTGCGCGCCACCAGTTCCCAGGTGCCGTCGTCGAACAGCCGGCTGAGCTGCAGCGTGGAGCCGCGGTCCTCGAGGTCGGGGCCGGCGCGCAGCTCGCGTCGGCCGTAGGCATCGGCCATCAGCGACCAGGGGCCGGAGAAGGCCTGCAGCTCGAGGCCGCGCGTCTCGGTGTCCGAGCCGGGCGTCACCGTGCTGACGCCGGAGCTGTCGTCGTTGCGCATCCACGAGGCACCCAGCGCGAGCCGCGTGCCGCCGTCGTCCAGCGTCGCGAAGGCCGGGCCCTCGGGCTTGAACGGACCCAGCGGGTTCCACACCAGGCGCGCGCCGCGGCGCAGGCCGTTGCGGTCGCTGCCGGGCGTGTTGTTCTTGCGCTTGCCCTCGCCGTTGGAAATGCCGACGAACCACTCCCAGGCGCCCTCGTCGAGGGCGCCCCAGAGCAGGGTGCCGGGCTCCTTGTCGGCCGAGAACTCCTGGTTGGCCAGCGAGCGATCGGCCAGCGAGAGCACGGCCGTACCGACGTGCGTCTCGCGCGAGAACGGAAAGCGCACTTGGCCGAAGCGCAGGTTGGAGTCCGGATCGAAGGCCCAGTTGATCCAGGCCTCCTCGAGCGCCGCGGCCTTGTCGGTGGCCGGGTCCGTGAGACTGCGCTGGGTCGAAAGGTCGGCCTCCAGCTTGAAGGTGGCCCGCGGGGCGCCGGCCTGGCCCTCGAGCGTGAGGCGGCCGCGCGGGACGGAGAAGTTGGTGGCGTCGTGCGAGTCGTCTGCGCTGCTCAGCGCCTCGACGCGCGCCTGGATGCGGCCGCGCAGCCCCAGGCTCCACGTGCCGTCCGGCGACCTGAACAGCAGCTTGCCCGGCGCGCCGCCGGTGGCTTGCACGTCGGGCGCGCGCAGCCGCTGCAGGCGCGCCTCGAACAGCTCGACCTCGTCCGCGCGCGACGCGGCCTGCTCGCGCGCCAGCGCGGCCAGCTCCTCGTGCTCGGCGGGCGTGATGATCCCGCGCGCCAGCAGGATGTCGAGGATCGCGGACTCGACCGTGGACCCGTCGGCCTGCTGGGCGGCAACGGGCAGGGTCAGCACGGAGCAGAGCAGGAGGGCGGTCAGCGCGCAGCGCATGGCATCTCGGGGAAAGGCGACTGCGCAAGGGAGCGCGCCACGCCGTGGAAAACGTAGGCAATCGCCGGGTCGGACTCCACCGGCGCGTCAGGCCATCAGCAGCTTGACCGCCGCCAGCCCGACCACCACCGCCAGCAGCCGCCGCAGCGCCAGCGGCGCGAGCCGCCGGCTGCCGAACCACGCGCCCGCGAGGCCGCCGGCGCCCGCCGCCAGCGCCAGCAGCGGCGCCACCAGCGGCACCTCGCCGCCCGATGAGACGTGTCCCGCCAGTCCCGCGGCCGAGTTGACCAGGATGAAGGCCACCGACACGCCCGCGGTCTGGCGCGGGTCGGCCCAGCCCGCCAGCAGCAACAGCGGCGAGAGGAAGATCCCGCCGCCCACACCGGAGATGCCCGCGAGCAACCCCAGCCCCGCGCCGACCGGCAGCAGCCAGCCCGCGCGCGGCGGCCGCGGCTCCCTCGCTGCGGGCATCGCCAGCAGCAGCCGCGCGGCCGCCCACACCAGCACCAGCCCGACGACCAGCGTGTACGTCTCGTCCGCGAGCCGAATGCGCCCGCCGACGAAGGCTGCCGGCACCGACGTCAGGACCAGCGGCCAGAACAGCCGCCCGACGAAGCAGCCCGCGCGCGCGAAGCTGACCGTGCCGATGGCGGCGACGATCAGGTTGAGAGTCAGCGCGGTGGGCTTCATCAGCGCCGGCTCCACGCCCAGCAGCGCCATGGCGGCGAGGTAGCCGCTGGCGCCCGCGTGCCCGACGCTGGCGTACAGCGCCGCGAACAGCAGGACCAGGCCGGCGAGGGGCAGGAGGACGTCGGTGGGCATGCGCGGGCGCCGCGCGCCCGGGGCGAGAGGCTACGCGCCGCGCAGCCGTGCGGCAAGGAGCCGGCCGATGCGCGTCCCGTGTCGCAATCGGGGCGGCCGAAAGCGTGGCGGAACCCGCGAACGGGTTGGACGGTTGCAGACGTCCCATCGGCCGGGAGGACAACCATGCACGATCGCCACTTCGCCCGCGCCGCGGCCCGCGCCGCCCTCGCGCCCGCCGCCGTGCTGGCCGCCTACCTGGCCGCGTGGGCCGCGTGCGGCGAGTGCGTGCGCTGGCCTCCGCTCAACGTGGGCCTGCACCTGCTGGGCGGCCTGGCGGTGGCGCACCTCGCGGATGCGGCGCTGGCGCCGCTGCTGGCGCCGCTGGCCGGCCGCACCCGCGAGCGCGTGCGCGCAGTGGGCCTGGTCGCGCTCACGTCCACCGTGGCCGTGTCGTGGGAGTTCTTCGAGTGCCTGGTGGCGCGCGTGCTGCACGTGCGCGGGCCGTCGGGCAGCCCGGACACGCTGGTGGACATCGCGCTGGGGATGACGGGCGCGCTGGCCTACGCGGCGGGGCGGGCGCTGGCGGCGCGGCGCGGCGGGGGCCTGTTGTCCTACGGTGCGACGTCGTGCGGGAGGACCTGCAGCACGGCCGCCAGCAGTCCGGCCGCACGCTCGCACGCAAGTCGTTGCGCGCCCTCTTGAACCAGGCGCGTCTCATCGATCCGGATCGGATCATGCGGCATGCAGGAGCTTGCCTTCGCGCATGACCGTCGCCGAGAGCGAGGCCGGAATGTGGAGCCGGCTGTCGAAGCGGCTGCGAGTGCAGACGATCACGGCAACCGCGGTCCGCGTGCCCCAGAGCTTCTCGTAGGCCATGCCGCTGCGCAGCCGCTCCGGGGCGGCATCGTCGGGGACGACCAGCATCAGGTCGTAGTCGCTGTCGGGGCCGGCATCGCCGCGGGCGCGGGAACCGAACAGGTAGATTCGTTCGGGGACATAGGCCTCGATCAGCCGGCGCAGGACTTCCTTCAGCTTGGGATCTTCCTGGACGGGATGGGTCATGCCGGAGCCTCGCAAGGGCTGGCCGGCATTCTTGCACCGCCGGGGGGCCGGGCCAAGGCCCCTGGCCGCTCAACCCGCCGGCGCCGCGCCCGTCCGTGCCTCGACCCGCGCCAGCAGCCGGTCCACGCACTCGTCCACGAACACCGGGTCCTCGGCGCCGCAGTCGCGCACGACCAACTCCACGTTGTCCGGCAGGCTGCGCCGCAGTTCGTCCAGGAAGGCCGCGTCGCCGGCCGGGTCGTGCAGCGGGCCGCCGGGCACGGCGTAGCGGCTGGTGCCGCGCGACGGGAACAGCAGCGTGGCCGGCCCGCCCGCCGCGCCCAGCCGCCGGCAAGCCTCGCGCGCGACGGACGCGAACTCGTCCGGCGCCAGCCGCGGCGCCAGGATGATCGGGTTGTGGAAGACGTGCCGGTGGCTGCGCCAGCGCTCGGGCACGCTGTTGGCCGGCACCAGCAGCCCGACGTGCTCGCTGCCGCCCGGCACGACGACCTGCGGCAGGCGCAGGCGCCCGGCGACGGTGAAGCGCTGGGCGTCGGCCGCGCGCAGGCCGTGGAACAGCTCGTCGGTCAACTCGCCCATGGCGTAGTCGAAGACGGCGTCCACCAGGCCCTCCTTCATCATCTGCTCCATCGCGCGGCCGCCGGCGCCGATGGCGTGGAAGACGATGGTCTCGCAGCCGGCCGCGTGCAGGCGCGCGTCGGCGCGCAGCGTGCCGTCGGTCAGCACGCCGAGGTTGCTGATGGCCACCAGCGGGCGGTCGCCGTGCCGCGCGCCCAGCGTGACGCGGCTGCGCGCCATGCCCACGGCCGCGCCGGCGGCGTTGGCCAGGATCTTGCGCGTCAGCGGGTTCAGGCCCAGGATGTCGCCGACGCTGAACATCATGGTCACGTCCTTGATGCCCACGAAGGACGAGCAGTCGCCGGCGGCGACGGTGGAGACCATGACCTTGGGCAGGCCGTAGGGCAGGGCCTGCATCACCGCCGTGCAGTTGCTGGTGCCCTGCGTGCCGCCGAGGCCCAGCACGCCGTGCAGCGTGCCCGCGGCGAGGCGTGCCTGCAGCAGCTTCGTCGCGCCGGCCACCATCACCGGCGAGGCCTCCTGGCGCGTGGGGTCGCGCAGCAACTGCGCCAGCGGCCTGCCGCCCGCGGCGGCGACATCCTCGCGCGTGACGTCCGGCCGCGCGCCGGGCGCGCCCACGACGCCCATGTCCACCAGCAGCGCCTGCCCGCCCGCCGCCTCCAGCTCCTCGCGCACGAACTGCGCCTCGGCGCCCTTGGTGTCCAGCGTGGCCAGCACCGCGATGACCGGCGCGCTCATCGCGGCCCGCCCGGCCCGAAGCGCAGCGCCGCGAAGCTGCGCGCGGTCTCGCCCACGGCGCGCTCGATGGGCAGGCGCTCGGTGGAGGAGCCGGTCCAGAAGCCGTGGCCGCTGGTGTGCGCCAGCATGAAGCCGGCGTCCTCGACCGTCTCCATCGCGGCGCCGTGCGCCACCAGCAGCGTCTCGGGCGAGAGGCCGCGCACCAGGCGGTAGGCCTCCTCGGTGCGCTGCGCCGTGCGTTCGATGCTCTCGCCGCTGTCGAAGCCCGTGCGCCCGCCCTTGGTGGTGCCGGCGTGGAAGCAGAACACGTCCGGCCGCGCGCCGCGCACCAGCGTCTCGCTGTCCTCGAGGTCGAAGGCCAGGCCCACCGTGACCAGGCCCAGCTCGCGCGCCAGGGCCAGCATCTCGACCTCGTTGGCGAGGGTGATGCCGCTCTTCTCCAGCACCGCACGGATCGTGCTGCCCTTGTCCACGTACGAGATCGACGGGCCGATGTTGCTGACCGAGATCGCGCCCATGTCGAGGCAGCGGCGCAGCACGCTGCGCATGTCCTTGAGCGGGTCGTTGGCGTTCAGGCAGGCGCACACGGCCGCGTCGCCGCGCAGCGCGGGCAGGATGTCCTGCTCCGTGTACCGCAGCGTCTGCTCGTTGCTGTCGAGGATCGGCCACATCATGGCCATGGTGCCCATGCCGTTGGCCCGCAGCCGCGCGCCGGAGAAGGTGTTGACGATGTCCACGCCGGCCTCCTCCAGCAGCCGCGCGACCAGGCCGCTGCCGGCCGACGCGATGAACAGCGGCACGCGGCGCGCGACCTTGGCGCGCAGGCGCGCGAGGATCTGCTCGCGGGTGGTGCGGGGGACGATCACGCGGGGCTCCGGAGCGGGGGCGCGCCGGCGCGAGGCCCGGCGCTGGCGCGGCACCGTAACCCCGACCCGCCAGGGCGGGCAACGGGGCCGCGACTTGCAGCTCGCCGGCGGCAGGCAGCGGGCACTGGGGTCGGGTCGGACGGTCCGGCCGCCTGCGCTTCGGGCTCCCGTCCACGGTGCGCCGTCCGCTATCGTCGGTGCGGTGGGCGATGCCAGCTCTGCAACGGGCTGGCGGCGCGGCGCGTACTCCGTGCGCGCCGAGTACGCGCGCCTCGCCCGTCGCTACGACCGCCGCTGGTCGGGCTACATCGCCGCCACCGTCCGCGAGACCGTGCGGCGACTGCCGCTGCGCCCCGGCCTGCGCGTGCTCGACCTCGGCTGCGGCACCGGCGCGCCGCTCGCGGCCCTGCGCGAGCGCGAGCCGTCGGCCCGGCTCGTGGGCCTCGACCTGGTGCCCGAGATGCTCGCCGTCGCGCGCGTCTGCCCGCTTCCGGCGCCGCTGCTCGCCGCCGACGTGCACGCGCTGCCCTTCGCGGCGGGGTCCTTCGACCTGGTCGTCACGACCAGCTCCTTCCACTTCTGGGACCGGCCCGCCGAGGCCTTGGCGGAGGTCGCCCGCGTGCTGCGCCCCACGGGGCGACTCGTGGTGACCGACTGGTGCGACGACGACCTCGTGTGCCGCGCCTGCAACGCGTTCCTGCGCGCGGTGCGCCCCCGGCACCATCCGGCCGTGGGCGTGCGCGAGTGCCGCCGGCACCTGCAGGCCTGCGGCTTCCGGGACGTGGCGATCGAGCGCTTCCGCGTCGGCTGGCTGTGGGGGCTGATGACGGCGATCGCGGGCAAGCCGGCGTAGGGCGGGCGCGCAGCTTCACCCGCCGCTGCGGGCCAGGCTCCAGAACTCGCGGGGACTGCGGATGGCGAGTGACGCCGCTTGGCCGAGGGCGAGGACCTCGGCGTCGCCCGTGACGAAGACGTCCGCGCGGGCCGCGAGCGCCGCGGTGAGGATGCGCACGTCGTCGGCGTCCGCGAGGCGGAGTCCGGTCAGCGGCTCGCGGGGCGTGGCGACGACCGTCTGATGCGCGAGGAGCGCCACGACGTTCTCGATCTCGGCCGGCGGCAGGCGGATCTTGTCGCGCAAGGTCCGCTTGAGCTCGGAGAGCACCTGGTCGCTCAAGAGCAGCTCGTGCTCCGCCAGCACGTGGCGCAACACGTCGGCACACAGGCCGCGAGTGGCGAAGGCCGCCACGAGGACGTTGGTGTCGAGGAAGACCCTCACGAGATGTCGCGGAAGACGTCCTCGTCCGTCAGGTAGCCACGCGCTTCGGCGAACGGCAGCGCGGTGCGACGGAGGCCCTCGAACTGCAGCAGCGCGAGCTGGCGGCGGAGGGCGTCGCGGACCAGCTCGCTTCGCGAGCGGCCCGTGCTGCGCGCCAGCCGGGCCAGGCGCCGGGCCAGCTCGCGGTCGATGCGGATGGTGATGACCGTGTTCATGTAGGACACTGTAAGACAGGATCGGTGGGCCGGCAACCCGGCGGTGATGGTGGCAGCCCGGCCTGCCGCGCCGCAGCTCGCTTGTCGCCGAGCTGCGGTCCGCCCAGGTCGCTTAGTCGCCCCCCTGCGCGCGGCCCGACGCCGGTGCCGGCAACTTTCAGATAGCCGCCGGCCCGGCTTTCAATCAGCCGGACACCCGGCTTACAATCAGCCGCCATGGCAAGGCCGAAGCTGCACCCGCGCCTGGCGGCGCCGCGCCTGGCGGAAGCGCTGGGCGACTCGCCGGTGGTGCTGGTCCACGGGCCGCGGCAGTGCGGCAAGACGACGCTGGCGCAGGTCGTGGGGCGGCGCCGGCGCTACGCGTACTTCACCTTCGATGACGACGTGCAGCGCGCGGCGGCCGAGGCGGACCCGGTCGGCTACGTCGCTCGCCTGCCGGGGCGCGCGATCCTGGACGAGATCCAGCGCGTGCCGCGGCTGTTCCTGGCGCTCAAGGCCGCCGTCGATCGCGACCGCGCCCCCGGGCGCTTCCTGCTGACCGGCTCCTCCAACGTGCTGCTGCTGCCGACGCTGGCCGATTCGCTGGCCGGGCGCATCCAGATCCTGCGGCTGGATCCCCTGGCCCAGATCGAGCTGGAGCACCGCAAGCCGTGGTTCCTCCACAGCCTGTTCGACGCGGACTTCAGGGCGCATCGCAGCGAGCGCCTGGGCGACGACCTCGTGGCGCGCGTGGTGGCGGGCGGCTATCCGGCTGCGCTGGCCCGCCGGACGGCCGGCCGGCGCGCGGCCTGGTACCGCGACTACGTCGAGACCCTCGTGCAGCGTGACGTGCGCGAGCTCGGTCGCATCGCCGCGCTCGACGCCCTGCCGCGCCTGCTGTCGCTCGCCGCCGGCCAGACGGCCCGGCTGCTCAACGTGAGCGAGCTGGCCGCGCCGTTCCACGTCAGCCGCCCGACCATCCGCGAGTACGTCACGCTGCTGCGGCGCGTGTTCCTCGTGGACGAGCTGCCGCCGTGGCACAGCAACCGCCTGAGCCGGCTGGTCAAGACACCCAAGCTGCACATGGGGGATACGGGCGTGGCCTGCGCCCTCCTCGGGGTGGACGCCAAGGCGCTCCGCGAGGACCGCGGAACGCTGGGCCAACTGGTCGAGACGTTCATCCTCCAGGAGCTGCGCCGGCAGGCGCTGGCTCTCGACCATGACGTCCGCTTCCACCACTACCGCGACCGCGACGGGCTCGAGGTCGACCTCGTGCTGGAGCGTGGCCGCGACCTGGCCGGGATCGAAGTCAAGGCCGGCGCCACGGTGACGGCTGCCGATTTCAGCGGCCTGCGACGGCTGGCTGGCGTTGCCGGGAAGGCGTTCTGCGCGGGCGTCGTGCTCTACGACGGCGAGTCCTGCGTAGGCTTCGGCGAGCGGCTCTTCGCGCTGCCGATCCGGCGCCTGTGGGATGCGTGAGCACCGGCCGCGCCGCCGCCCGCCCCTCCGACTCCGCGCTTCCCTGCCCGGCCCCGCGAGCACTACGCTGACGGCCCGCCCTCGGGAGGAACCCGCAATGTTCCGCGTCGTGCTCGCTGCCGTGCTGCTGGCTGCCTCCGCCGCGTGCCAGCAGGCTGGCGGAAGCGTCGAGGCGCCCGCCGGGGCGGCGCCGGCCGCACCCGCCGACGCCCCCCTCTGGCTCTCCCTCCCCGGCGGCCCCGGCCCCGGCGCCGGCAAGCACGTGGTGCTGGTGGCCGGCGACGAGGAGTACCGTTCCGAAGAGGCGCTGCCGCAGCTCGCGCGCATCCTCTCCGCGCACCACGGCTTCCGCTGCACGGTGCTGTTCAGCACCAACCCCGACGACGGCACCATCGACCCTGACGCGCGCGGCAACATCCCCGGCCTGCACCTGCTCGACGGCGCCGACCTGCTGATCCTCTTCACGCGCTTCCGCCGCCTGCCCGACGCGGACATGCAGCACATCGCGGACTGGGTCGAGGGCGGCAAGCCGCTGATCGGCATCCGCACCGCCACCCACGCCTTCGCGTACCCGGCGGGCGAGCGCAGCGCCTACGCCAATTGGTCCTGGGACAGCACGGTCGAGCCGGGCGGCTTCGGGCGCCGCGTGCTGGGCGAGACCTGGGTCGCGCACCACGGCCACCACGGCAGCGAGAGCACGCGCGGCGTGGTGCCCGAGGCGGCGCGCGCGCACGCGGTCGTGCGCGGCGTCCGCGACGTGTGGGGGCCGACGGACGTGTACGCGGTCGGCAGGCTGCCGGACGACGCGGTGGTGCTGGTCGAGGGCGAGGTGCTGGACGGCATGACGCCGGACAGCGCGCCCGTGGCCGACGGGCGTAACGCGCCGCGCATGCCCATCGCGTGGGCGCGCGAGATCGAGACGGGGTATGGCGACCCGCAGCGCGTGGCGTGCTCGACGATCGGCGCGGCGGTGGACTTGAGGAGCGAGGGCGTGCGGCGGGTGCTGGTCAACGCGGCGTACTGGTGCACGGGGCTGGCGGCGGCCATCGCGGAGAAGAGCGAGGTGGGGATCGTGGGGGAGTTCGAGCCGACGATGTTCGGGTTCGGCGGGGCGCGGAAGGGCGTGCGGGTGGGGGATCTGGACAAGGACGGGACAGCGAACAACTGACCCGGGAGGTCACGCCGGAGGTCACCCCGGAAGTCGCCCGGGAAGCAACCCGGGAAGTCGCCAGAGCCGCCAGCATTGCACCGTGCGCGCTCGCCTGGACGTGTCCATCACCGCTCCGCTTCCCCCCGCAGCGTCTCCATGTACGCCACCAGGTCCGCGATCTCCTCCCGCCCGAACGTCCACAGCAGCCCCTCCGGCATCACCGACACCTCCGACACCCGCCGCTCCTCGACCTGCGCCTTCTCCACGCGCCGCGGCTGGTCCTTGTACGGATCATCCAGCACCCATACGGCGATGTCGTCCTCCTGCACGACCCTGCCCGACACCACGCCGCCGCCGCGCAGGAAGAACAACTCCGCCGCGTAGCCCTCGGCAATGTGCCGCGACGGCTCGAGGACCTGCTGCAGCAGCCGCCGGATGCCGTAGCGCGGCACGACCTCGCGCAGGTCCGGCCCGGTCTTGCCGCCGACGCCGTCGATCGCGTGGCACTTCAGGCACGAGGCCAGGCCGAGCACGCTGCGCCCGCGCTCGGGTGACGCGCGCCCCGGCCGCAGCGGTCCGCCAAAGTCGTCGAGGGTCCAGGCCTTCACGAAGGCCCGCGTGCCGGCGCCGGCGCCAGCCACCTGCGCTCCCGTGCCGACATCCGCCACGCCATGCCCCGCGTGCGCGCCGTGCCCGTCCGTCCCGGCGCCGCCCGCCTCCGCGCCGGCGCCCGCCGCCGCCGCCGCCGCCAGCGCCGCCTCCAGGTCGTCCACCACGTGCAGCGTCCCGTTCATGCGCGCCCAGTGCCCCGGGAAAGTGCACAGGTACGGGTAGTCGTTCACCCTCAGCGGCGGCAGGCTGAGCGTCTCCGACTGGCCCGGGTGCAGCAGCCGCGTCGCGCGCAGAACCTGCCGCAGATCGGGCACGAAGCCGCGCTCCCACGCGTCGGGCGCGGAGGCCGTGCGCTCGGCGTCCTGGCCGACGAGCGCCAGCGTGCCCGGCGCGGCGACGACCAGGTTGTGCGGCATGACGTCGGTGTTGTCGAAGACCAGCTCGATGGGGCGGCGGCTGTCCACCCAGACGTCGCGGCGGTCGAAGAGCAGCGAGTCGGGCTCGGGGCGCAGGACCACGACTTGCGGCCCGCGCTCGATGCGCGCCGAGTGCAGCGCCGCCGCGCGCGGCGCGTCGAGGTGCGGCCGGAGCTCGTCGGCCAGCGCCAGCAGCTCGCGGCCCGCGCCGGCCGCGAAGTCGGAGGCGGGCCGGCTGACGAGGCGCTGCGTCAGCCATTCGGCGCACGCGGCGCGCGCGTCGGGGTTCCACGCCGCGGGGGGCACGGCGCGCAGGGCCGGCACGAGGTCCGGCCAGCGCTCCTCGTCCAGGCGCGCGACCAGCGCCGCGGCGGCCGCGGCCGGGGACGGAGCCGTGGCCACGACGGCGCGGGGCGCGGCGCGGCGGACGAGGCGGTCCGGCGAGGCGAGCAGGATGTGCTCCGCGATGCCGGCCTTGCCGCCGGCGTGCGTGAAGACCGTGTTGCGCCCGGCGTCCAGCACGCGCACGACGTAGCCGTCGAGGCGCGCGAGCCAGCGGCCGTCCTCCTCGCTGCGGTTCCAGAGGACGACGGACTCCAACGGCAGCTCGCGGCCGATGTCCACCTCCCACCACGGGTCGGGCTGGTCCTCGAGGGTGTGCGACTGCGAGCCGTCGGCGAAGGTGCCGCTGGTGTTGCCGTCCACCGCGCGCGAGGGCGCGCCGTCCCAGGCCAGCGACGACTGCGTGGCCGGCTGGAAGTGCGCCGCGTCGAAGCCGCCGGAGATGACCAGGACCTCGGCCAGCGTCAGCGTGCGACGGGGGCCGGGCAGCTCGACGCGCACGTAGCGGCCGGTCACGCCCGCGCCGTCCACGGGCTGGTCCAGCAGCGCGAGCACGCGCGAGTGCAGCGGCTGCAGGCGGGGCTCGCCGGACAGCAGCGGCAGGGCCTCGAGCAACTCGAGCCGGGCCTGCGGCGTGCGGGCGGCGTCCCACGCGGGATCGAGGGAGGGCGCCGCGCGCAGGCGCGCCGCCGCGGCCAGCCGGCGCGTCGAGGCGCGCCGAGCGCCGGCGATGCGCGGGGTCAGCGCCGCCTCCAGCGTGCCGTCCGCGGCCGGCGCCAGCGACGGCAGCGTCGCGAAGAGGCCGGAGAGCAGGTGGTCGACGTGCCCGTGCTCCAGCGCGTCGGCGCGGTCGATGGCGCCCAGCAGCTCGTCCAGCGGGCGCGTGCCGCGCGCCGCGGCGAGGGCGGCGGAGGCCTGCGCGTAGGTCGTGGCCGGAAGGCCGTGGCGCGCGAGGCGCTCGGCGTGCAGCGGCTCGCTGGGCCGCACGCCGGCCAGCTCGGCGTCGTCCAGGCGCTGCAGGCACCAGGCCAGGCCGGCCGGGTTGTCCGCCGCGAACCCGCCGCCGGACGCGAGCGCCGCGCGCCAGTGCGGCTCGAGCGCGCGCAGGGTCTCGCCGAGGGCGTAGTCGAGGAAGCGGTCCGTGGGCCGCTGCCGCGCCAGCAGCGCCGCCTCGGCCGCCGACGGCGAGGGCCAGAAGCTGAGCGCCACCACCGCCTCGCAGCGCACGCGCGGGTTCTCGTCCTGCACCGCGGCGCGCAGCAGGTCCAGGGCCTCGGCCGCGGGCAGCGCGTCGCGCATCTGCCGCAGCACGCGCACGGACGCGGCGCGCGCACGCGGGTCCGTGCTGCCCAGCAAACGGTCGAGGAGCGCGCGGTCGAGCACGCCGTGCTGCTGCTGCAGCCACAGGAGTTCGAGCAGCTCGTGCTCGACGTCCTGGGAGTAGATCTGCATCTCGACCAGCCTGGCCCACTTGCGCGCAGCCTCGACCACCTCGGCTGACGGCCGCGCGGACAGCTCGATGCGCGTGCGGTAGCGCACGCGGTCCTCCGGGCTGCCCAGCAGCGTGACCAGCTCGTGCACGGGCCGGCCGGCGAGCGGCAGGGCCGGGCTGCGGGTGCGGCCCGGCGCCGTGATGCGGTAGACGCGCCCGTGGCTGTGATCGCGCGACGGGTCGCGCACGTGGTGCTGCATGTGCCCGATCAGCGCGTTGTGCCAGTCGAGCACGTACAGCGCGCCGTCGGGACCGACCTCGACGTCCACCGGCCGGAAGTTGGGATCGGTGGACGAGAGCATCGGCTCCCGCTCCTGCGCCTGGAACCCTGCGCCGTCGTCCTGCACGTCGTAGCGGAACAGGCCCTGGAAGCCGATGCAGTTGGCGATGACCAGGTCCTGGTCGAACTCCGGCGGCAGGTGCAGGCTGGACAGCAGCTCCGTGCCGCCGGCCGGCCGGCCGCGCTGCGCGAACCAGGTGAAGTACGGCGCGTGCTTCTCGCCCTCGGGCAGCCAGCCGCTGGCGGGGCCGGCGAGGTAGTTCTCGTTGCCGGTGCCGTCGGTCACGAAGTCCTGGCCCCACGCGTCGAAGACGTGACCGTGCGGGTTGAGGAAGCCGTAGGCCATGTGCCGCTCGACGCGGCCGGTGTGCGGCTCGAAGCGCCAGACGCAGGCGTCGTCGCTGCGCACCGTGCCCCAGGCCGTCTCGATCTGGCTGAAGTGGAAGATGCCCTCCTGGAAGTAGAGCGCGCCGTCGGGACCCAGCACGAAGCTGTTGGCGGTGTGATGCGTGTCGCTGGACGAGATGCCGTGCAGCAGGCGCTCGCGGCGGTCGGCGCGGCCGTCGCCGTCGGTGTCCTGCAGGAAGAGCAGGTCGGGCGCCTGCGCCACCAGCACGCCGCCGCCCCACAGCTCGAAGCCGGTGGGGTTGTGCAGGTCGTCGGCGAAGGCCTGCGCGCTGTCGGCGCGGCCGTCGCCGTCGGTGTCCTGCAGCACCAGCAGCTTGTCGTCGCGCGGCGCGCCGGGCGGCGCGTGCGGGTAGGTGGGCCAGCAGGCGACCCACAGCCGGCCCTGCGGGTCGAAGGACATCTGCACCGGGTTGGCCAGGGTGGGGAATTGCGCCTCGTCGGCGAAGAGGTTGACGGCCAGGCCGGCGCCCACGGTCATGCGTGCGATGGCCGCCTCGCCGTCGAGGTACGCGTGCGCGCCGTCCGGGCCGGCGCCGGGCCTGTTGGTGGGGACGGGCACGGCCTCCGGCAGCGGCGCCGGCTGCACCGGCGCCTCGCCGCGCGCAAGCGCGCGGATGCGCCGGTCCGCGTTCTCGGCCATGACCTCCAACTGCTCCATCTCGCGCTGCAGCACCGCGGCGTTGGTCAGGCCGTCGAACTCCAGCGTCGAGCGGCCGCCGTAGACGTCGTTGCCGTCCGGCGCGCGGTAGAGCGCGAACCACAGCGCGTCCTTCTGCACCACGGCCGCGCGCAGGGCCGCCAGGCGCTCGTCGTCCGGCGCGACCGGCGCGCCGAAGAACGCCTGCTCGACGACGCGTGCCAGCTCGGCGTTGCCGGCGTCGTTCAGGTGCACGCCGTCGATGGTCAGCGCATCGGCCGCGGCGAGGCGCGGCAGCAGCGGGTGGAAGATGTCGATGAAGGGCACGGCTGCCTCCGTCGCGACCTCGACCATCGCGCGCACGTAGGGCTCGATCCGCGCGTTGCCGGCCGCGGCGTCCGGGCGCAGCGGCTCGCCCAGGTCCTCGTACGGCGTCGGCGAGCACAGCAGCACGCGCGGCGCCGCGCCGTCGATCTCCAGCTCGCGCACGCCCGCGATCCAGTCGCGCAGCTCGGCGCGGAACAGCGGCACGCCCGCGGGGCCGGCGCAGGACTCGTTGAAGCCCCAGAAGCCCACGACCACGTCGGCCCCTGCGCGCTCGAGCCAGTCGGCCTCCGCGCCGAAGCCGGCGGTGCGCTGGCGCGCGTCCACGGCGTCGCCGCCGAACCCCAGGTTGCGCAGCGTGAGCCCGAGCTGCGGCGCGCGCGCGTGCAGGCGCGCCTCGAGCCAGCCGTCGTGCTGCAGGCGGTCCGCGAGGCCGCCGCCGACGAGGGCCAGGCGGTCGCCGGGGCGGAGCAGGTCGCGTGGCGCAGGCGGTGCGGCGGGCGCCTGCGCAGCGGCCGGCGCGTCCTGCGCCGCGGCGGGCGCGCCGATCAGCGCCAGCGCCAAGGCTGGCCCGGCGAAGCGGGCGAGGGGCATGGACGGTCTCCGGCGGTCGTGGGGCGCGAGGATACTTCCGGCAGGCGGCCGGCGGCGAGCCAGCGGCCCCGGTCTAGAATGCGCCGCGATGCGCCAAGGTCTGCTCGTCCTGCTGCTGCTCGCGACCCCGGCGACCTTCGCGCAGGAGGCGCTCGTCCCGGGCGCGACCCTGCGCGCGCAGGTCGATCCGGCCACGGGCTCCGTCCGCGTTCCGCTCGCCACGCCGCCGGGTTGGCTGCGGCTGCGCGTGTCCGGCCAGGGCTTCGACGTGCGGGTCGAGGTGCGCGACGCGGCCGGTGCGCTGCTGGCCAGCGACGATGATTCCGGCCCGGGCAGCGACGCGCTGGCTGCGTGGGAGGCCGATGGGCGCGCTGCCGTGGCCGACGTCGCGAGCAGCGATCCTGCGCGGGGCGGCCCCGTGGAGCTCCTGCTGCTTGCCGGCCCCGACGCACGGCCGGTGCGCGAGCGCGCCGTGGAGGAGCGCGACGGCTGCCGAGCGCAGCTCGCGACCCTCGGTCCGGACGACGACCTGCAGCGGCAGACGCGCTTGCAGCTCGAGCTGGGCGAGGCCTGGCTCACGATCGGCTCGCCGGCCGACGCTGCGCAGGCCTTCGAGTCCGCACTGGCGCTGACCGAGCGCGTGGCGCTGCCCGACGCCGGCCTCGAGCGGGCCCGCGGGGGCCTGGGTCTGGCGCTGTCGCGGCAACTGGAGTTCGTCGCGTCCGAGCCGCACCTGCAGGCGGCGCGCGATCTGGCGCTCGCCCGCGGCGACGGAGCCGCCGCAGCCGACTGGTCGGGCTACCTGGGCGGCTGCTTCCTGTACCGCCGGCCGGATGACGCGGACGACGCCCGGGCCCTGCTGGTCGCCGCGGCCGGCCACTTCGAAGCCGCGTTCGAGGGTGCGCGCGCGGGCGGGGCGCGCGCGGCGGCGGCGCGCTGGGGCCTGCAGCTTGCCCGTGCGCGGCGCCTCGCCGGGGACGCGGCCGGCGCCATCGAGGCGCTGGACTGCGCGCTGCCCTTCGTCGATGGGGACATCGAGCGCGGCCGCGCGCACGCCAGCGCGGGGACGCTGCTGGTCGCGATGGCCCACTACCGCGACGCCGAGGACCACCTGCGCACGGCCCTCGAACTGGGCCGCGAGGACGACCCGCGCCAGCGGGCCCTCGTGCTGTCCACTCTGGGCGGCCTGCTGGCGTGGCTGGGAGAGAGCGAGGAAGCCGCGCGGCTCCTCGGCCAGGCGCGCGACCTGGCCGAGGGCCTGACGCCGCCGCCCGCTGCGGAGTCGGATGCGCGGCCGTCCGACGACGGCCCGGAGGAGCGCTGACCGGCGGCGCGGCTACCGGCGCGTCACGAAGATGTCCCGGTTGGCCTCGTCGTTCGTGACCCACTCGAAGACCACGACGGCGTCGCCGGCCTTGCCGGCCTTGCTGCCCTCGCTGATCACGATGCGGGCGCCCTCGGCCAGCCCGAACTTCTTCTTGCCGGACAGGGACTTGCCCTTCGTGAACTTGTCGCCATCCGTCTTGGAGACGGCGACCAGGACGTCCGGTCCGCCCTTGGTGTAGTCGGCCCAGGCCACGACCACCTTGCCGAGGAGCGCGGCGATCACGGGGCGGGCCGAGATGCCGTCGTTGGCTTCCGACAGGTTCTGCGCCGCCAGCCAGGTGTCGCCGCCGTCGGTCGAGCGGCGATGGAACAGGTCGACGTCTCCGGTCGCGTCGTCCTCCCAGGCCACGTGGACCGTGTCGCCGTCGATGGCCAGCGCCGGCCGCTGCGAGACGGCCCCTTCGGACTCGGACACGTTGACTGCGGCCCCGAAGTTGGCGCCGCCGTCCGTCGAGCGGCGCAGCAGGATCTCGCCCAGCTCGAAGTCGAAGTCGTCCCAGGCCACCAGCACGGTGTCGCCCTGCACCGCCAACGCGGCGTGGGTGGACGGGGCGTCGTTGTCGGACAGGTCCACCGGCACCCCGAAGATCGCGCCGCTGTCCGTCGAGCGGGCCAGCAGGACGTCCGTGTCGCCGTCGCTCTCGTCCTCCCACACGACGTAGACGTGGTCGCCGGACACGGCGAGCTGCGGGTAGCCCGAGCGTCCGGGCGAGTTGGACAGGTTCTTGACCGCTTCGAAGATCTCGCCGCCGTCGATCGAGCGGCGCAGCATGGCGTTCGTCGCTGCTCCGGCGGCCTCCTCCCACGTCACCCAGACCAGGCCGTCCTGCGCGCGCACGTCCGGGTAGAAGCTCGGGCCGGACGTGCCCGACAGGTTGACGGCCACGTCGAAGGTCTGGCCGGAGTCCTGGCTGCGCGTGTGGAAGATGTCGCCCGTGCCTTCGCCCAGGAAGGTCCACACGACGTGCACGTCGTCGCCGTCGAGCGCGATGGCGGCGTTGGCCGCGTCGCTGAAGCTGTTGCCGGAGAGGTCGACCGGATCGGCGAAGGTCTTGCCGCCGTTGGTCGAACGCGCCAGGTAGACGCGCAGGTTGAGGTTGCCCTCCAGGTTGTCCTGCCAGACGACGTAGACGTTGTCGTCCTGCGTCGCCAGACGGGCGCAGCAGGAGGTCCCGTCGGCGTCCGACAGGTTCTTCACGCCGCCGGCCCAGGCCGGCGCGGCGCAGGCGATCAGCGCCAGCAGTGCGCTCTTCACGGCGCCATCTTCCGGTTGGTGAACTCGATCAGGCCCTCGGTCACGATCTCGTTGAAGACCACGCCCGGCAGCGTGTCCACGCTGAGCTGCAGGCGCGCTCCCGGGCCGCCGCGCTCGACGGTGACCTCGAAGTTGACCTCGAGTCCCGCCCCGATCCCGGTGCACGGGCCGATGCCGGAGATCACCGCGGTGTCCTTGTCCACCTGCTCGAGGCCGGTGACGATGCCCGACACGTACATGACGTTCTGGGTGAACTCGCCCGAGCCGGTGCCGGCGGCGGCTTCCGGCACGATGGCGATGCACTCGAAGCGCCCCGAGGCGACGTCGCCCTTGGGTTGCACGGCGCGGATGGCGAAGCGCGTGATGGCGGGGGTCAGCGACTCCAGCTCGGTCGCGCCGTTGCCGGCGGCCAGCAGGCTCTCGCCCGCACCGAACACGGCGAAGGGCTTGTCGCCGCCGGCGGCCATGGCGACGAGCACGGTCGCGGCGGCCAGCGCGACGACCAGGGTCGTGGACTTGCGCAGGATGTTCATGGCAGGCCTCCGGGAAACCGGGAAGAAGGTGTCGGGCTGGCGGACGGATCCGCCGCCGGAGTTCAGCGCGAGGGTGGCGGAAAGCGGTCGGCGTTGGCGGCCCACCAGGCGCGCCACGTCTCGATGTCGGTTTCGGTGAGCAGGCCAGCCGGCTTGCTGAGCGGCGGATCCGGCACGACCTCGCCCAGGGCCCAAGCGGCCATCTCGCGGTAGGCGGCGTGACCGACATCGCGGTCCGCGCTGACCGGCCGTCCGGGGCTGTCCAGCCACCGGGCGATGGCCGCGACGGAGGCCGGCTGGCGGGCGTAGGCCAGCTTCTCGAAGGCGCGATTGCGCGCCGGGCCGTCCTGCTCCAGCTCGGCGAGCAGCGCGTGCAGCGCCTGCGCGTCGCCCAGGCGCGCGAGCGCGCGGCCGGCCCAGTCCACCATGCCGGGGTCGGCGTGCCCGAGGTAGACCTGCAGCACCGGGATCAGCGACGCGTCGCCGACCAGGCCCAGCACGGCCACGGCCCGCACCTCGCCCTCGGCCGCACGGCCCAGCAGGTGCTCGACGAGGTTTCCGGGCACGGCCACCCCCGGGCCGAGGCGCTGCAGTCCGCGCAGGCCCTCGTCGACCACGTCCGGCCGCGACTGCGACGGCGCGACCGCAGCGGCGAGGGCCAGCACGACCTCGGGCCGGTCCACGACCTTGTCGTCGGCCAGGTCGACCGTGGTCAGCGCCTGCAGCGCCGCGACGCGCGCCTTGGGGCTGCCGCCCTGCGTGCGGGCGACGAGGAAGGCCACGGCCTGCTCGGGGGACTCGAGGAACACCGGCAGCGCGTCGTGGTCGCCGGCCACCAGGCGCTTGAAGGCCGCGTTCATCTGGTCGTCCTGCGCGCGGCAGGCGGACGCGAACAGGGCCACCAGGGCCAGGCACCAGGTCCATCGTCCTGCGTTCATCGCGACCCTCCCTGGTCCGACCGGCATCACGGTCCGGCCTTGGCGTTGCTGGTGTCCCACTGCGACTTGTACATGCGGCAGCCCTCGTTGGCCGAGTGCATGAGGTCGTCGATGCCCAGGTCGTGGCAGTTGGTGTCGCCGTCGCAGTGCGCAAGGTCGAGGTGGTGCCCGAGCTCGTGCGCCACGAGCAGGTCGGTGGCCAGCGTGGTGCCGGCCGCCTGGTCCTCGAGCGCCATCACGAAGATGGCCTTGGGCGCGGTGTGGTAGGCGCCGAACGGGTATTGGTAGTCCTGCACGAAGTACACGTCGACGTCGGTGCTGGCCGCCTTGGCGGCGTCGTGGATGGCCATCAGCTCGGGCCCGAAGGTCACGGCGCCGGAGGGCGGATCGCCGGCCACCTCGTCGGCCTTGCAGTCGGCGTCCGCATCCGCGGCCTTGATGGCCTTCGTGCCCGTGCGGGTGTCCACCGTGACCTTGAAGTCGATCCCGGCCTGGTCCCACATCTTCTCCATGGCCTTCTCGATCTTCTTCGCGCTCACCTTGGCCTTGGGCTTGGGGCAACCGTCCAGCTGCACGATGTGCATGGCCACCTTCACGGTCTTGGCCTTGTAGACGACCACGTTCAACTCGCCGCACACGGCCTCGGCGCCGTCCTCCTCCATGAAGGCCTCGACCTTGGCGCTGCCGGCGGCGACGCCCTTGACCTTGAGGGTCGTGCTCTCGCCGGTGGCCTTGGGCGGCTTGACGGTGAAGACGGCCTCGTCCGACGAGCGGAACTCCATGTCCCCGCTGGCCGACGGCGGCTTGACCTTGGCGACGGCGTTCTTGACCGTGCGCTTGATCACCGCGGACAGCCAGGGCTGGTCGGCGGTCTGCGCCGTGGAGTCGAAACCGCCGTCGGTCTTGGCGCAGTCGCTGGCGCCCTCGAAGGTGACGCCGACGACGGTGAGCGGCTGCGTCGCCTCCTGCAGGAACTCGCCGGTGTCGAGGTAGAGCTGCACCTTGACCGTGTGCGGCCCGACCTGCGCGTCCGCCGGAACGACGAAGGACGAGTTGGGCGGTCCGAAGAGCCCGTCCGGCTGGTTGGGCGCGACCGAGACGAACGTGCCGATCTGCGTGTCGAACAGGAAGGTGTAGAAGCAGGACGGAGGCGGCTCGAGCCAGCCGCTGCCGGTGATCAGCACCTCCTGGCCCGGGCAGGCCTCCGAGCGCGACAGGGTCACGATGGCAGCCCGCGCCTCCACGGCCGATGCCAGCAGGATGGTCAAGAGGAGGCCGCGCTTCCCGAACGGTCCGGTCATGGGACCACCTCGCGTTGTTCCCGGGGCTTCCGGCGCGGAACGGCTCCCCGCCGCAGACCACCGACCACGTTTCCGAACGGGGGCACTGTAGGCGCGCCTGGTCGGGCCGTCAATGGCGGCTTGAACCGCTGCTGGGGGAAAGCGTGCTGTCGTCGGTCCGCCAACCGGCGATCCGCCGGTCGCGCGGCCGGCCGGCCCGCAGGGCGGCGTTCCGGATCGACCGCTTGGCGGGCCCGGTAGCGGGGCGCGGCGTTATCCTGCGCGCCTCCTTGCCACCCGCGGAGGCCGCGCGATGCGTTCCCGATCCAGTACGTCGCTCGTCCTGCTCGCCGTCGCGCTGTGCGCCTTGCCGGCCCGCGCCCAGGACATCTGCTGCAACCCGTGGACCGATGTCGGCCAGTCGCTGCCCGGCACGCACGGCGCGCCGCAGCTCGAGGCCTCGGGCTCGCTGGCCGACGGCACGCAGGTGACGCTGGATCTCGACGGCGCGCTGGAGGCCGCGCCCGCGTGGCTGGTCGCCGGACTGCAGCAGCTCGGCGCGCCCTTCAAGGGCGGCGTGCTGGTGCCGGCGCCCGACGTGGTGCTGCCGCTGGTCACCGACGCCGCCGGGATGCTCGGGCTGCAGGCCACGTGGCCGGCCGGCCTGCCCGTGGGCACGCAGGTCGCGGTGCAGTGCTGGATCGAGGACGCAGCCGCCGTCGCTGGTTACGCGGCCAGCAACGCGCAGCTCGGCGTCACGCCGCCGCCGCCACCCGCGGGCAGCTTTCCCGCCGACTGGATCAACGGCAGCAACTGCGCCACCGACCCCAAGATCCAGGTGCACCAGTACGACGAGAACACCTTCATCCTGCGCCAGTCCAAGTGCACCAACTTCGAGGCGCCCTTCGTGTTCCTGCTCTTCGGCCAGGACAAGGTGCTGCTGCTGGACAGCGGCGCGGGCAACATCCAGATCGCCAGCAAGGTGAACGGCCTCATCGCCGGCTGGCTCGCGGCGCACGGCAAGACGTCCATCCCGCTGGTGGTCGCGCACACGCACGGCCACGGCGACCACATCGCGGGCGACGTTCAGTTCACCGGCCAGCCGGACACCACCGTGGTCGGCGCAGCGTCCACGTCCGTGATCGCCTTCTTCGGCTTCCAGGACTGGCCCAACGACATCCGCCAGTACGACCTCGGCGGCCGCGTGCTGGACGTGCTCGGCATCCCCGGCCACCAGGCGGCGCACATCGCGATCTACGACCACGAGACCGCGCTGCTGCTCACGGGCGACACGCTCTACCCGGGCTTCCTGTTCATCTCGGGCGCCGTCAGCCAGGGCAACTTCGTCAAGTACCAGGCCAGCACGCAGCGCCTCGTGGACTTCATCGCCGACAAGCCCGTGGCGTGGGTCTTCGGCACGCACGTCGAGATGACCAGCACGCCGGGCGTGGCGTATCCCTACGGCACCACCGTCCAGCCCAACGAGCGCGACCCGCAGCTCCTGCGCGCGCACCTGCTGGAGCTGAACGCCGCGGTGCAGGCCATGGGCAGCTCGCCGCAGGTGGAGGTGCACGACGACTTCATCATCCAGCCCAGCGGGTGAGATCTGAGGCTTGCGGGACGGTGACGCACGCGGCCAGGGGCGCGCATGCCGGTCGAACTGACCGTCGGGGGCGAGCGCTTCACGCTCCGTGACGAAGGCCGCGGCCCGCCGGTCCTGCTGGTCCACGGCTTTCCGCTCGACCACGCGATGTGGGCCGCGCAAATCGACGCCCTGGCGCCGCGCCACCGCGTGATCGCGCCCGATCTGCGCGGCTTCGGCGGCAGCGTGGTGACGGAGGGCACGGCGACCATGGGCCGCATGGCCGACGACCTGGCCGCGCTGCTGGACGAGCTGGGCGTGCGCGAGCGGCTGGTCTACGCGGGCTTCTCGATGGGCGGCTACGTGGGCTGGCCCTTCGCCGCGCGCCACGGACGGCGGCTGCGCGGGCTGGTGGCGCTGGACACGCGCGCCGTCGCCGACACGCCGGCGGCCGCGGCGGGCCGGCTGGCGCAGGCCGAGCGCCTGGAGCGCGAAGGCAGCGCCGTCGCCGCCGACGCGATGCTGCCGCGACTGCTGGCGCCCGACCGCGCCGAGCGCGACCCGGCGCTGGCGCACGCCGTGCGCGCGATCATGCTGCGCCAGGACCCGCGCGGCCTCGCGGCGGCGCAGCGCGGCATGGCCGAACGCGGCGACGCCCGCGCCTCGCTCGCGCGCCTCGGCGTTCCCGCGCTGGTGATTTGCGGTGAGCACGACGCGATCTCGACCCGCGAGGAGCTGCGCGCGCTGGCGGACGCCGTGCCGAATGGCCGCTTCGTCGAGGTGCGCGACGCCGGGCACCTCTCGCCCATGGAGTCCCCCGGCGCCGTCAGCTCGGCGATGCTGGACTTCATGGCCTGGCTGGAGTGACGGCCGCCGGCCCAGTCGTCAGCGCGGCGTCCCGACGACCGCGTTGGATGCTGCCAGCCCCTGGGCCGCGCTGGCAGCGACGATCCAGCACGGAAACCAGACCGGCACCTCGGCCGGCCAGAGCCCCGCGAAAGTGTGCTTGCCGACAGCGAGCTGCCCTGCGCCCTCACTCCCGCCTTCGCACCGTCCCCAGCGGCGGCGTCTCGCGCGCCAGCGGCTCGTCCGTCAGCGCCGCCCGGATGAACGCCACCGGAATGGCGCCCTGCCCCAGCAGCGCGTCGTGGAACTGCTGCTCCGTCATCCGCCCGGCGCCCACGCTCTCGTCGTGCAGCGCCGCCAACTGCAGGCCGCCGACGAGGTAGGCGCACTGGTACAGCGGGCCGTAGTCTCCGCCGACGTAGCGGCGCACCTCGCCGGTTGCGCCGTCGCGCTCGTGGCCCACGAGCTCGACCAGCAGGTCGATCATCTGCTGCGGCGTCATCTCGCCCAGATGGAACTTCAGCGACACGACGATGCGCGCCGCGCGATGCGCGCGCCAGAAGAGCATCCCCAGGCGGTCCGCCGGGCCGCGAGCCCAGCCCAGCTCCCACAGCCGCAGCTCCCAGTACAACGCCCAGCCCTCGACCAGGAAGGGCGTGCCGGCGAAGCGCCGGTGCGTGGCGTGGCGCTGGGCCATGTAACCCTGCAAGTGGTGGCCCGGGATGAGCTCGTGCGGCGTGACGATGCGCGAGAAGTGCTCGTTGTTGCCGCGCATGGACTGCAGCTTGGCGTCGTGCTCCATCGCGCGGGTGGGGAAAGCGACCAGCATCTCCTGGCCGCCGTAGGCCGCGAAGGGCAGCGTCTTCTGCGTGCCCTCGTCGATCATCGTGAAGCGGAAGGTGTCGCGGCACAGCGCTGGCACCGTGACCAGCTCGTGCGTGTCCAGGAAGGCGATGGCCTCCAGCGCCTGGCCGCGCACCAGGTCGTCCTGCGCGCCGGGCGGCACGTGCAGCTCCTTGACCGCGGCGAGCGCGGCTCGCCAGTCCTCGCCGTGGCCCAGCTCGGCCGCGGCCGAGCGCATCTGCGCCTCGCACCAGGCCAGCTCGGCCTTGCCCAGGGATATCAGCTCCTCGGGCGTGGCGGCGATGCGCTCGGCGGCCAGCTCGTCCAGCAGCGCGTCGCGGCCGGTGGGGTCGCCGACTAGCGGGTCGTCGTCCTCGCCCTTCAGGCCGGCGATCTCCTCGCGCAGCTTCCTGGCGTAGTCGCGCAGCTCCTGCGTGGCCTGGTCGTGGGGCTTGCTGCACCACCAGGAGAAGTCGGGACGGAAGGCGTCGTCGTGGCGGTACCAGTCGGCCAATGCGCCCAGCAGGCGGTCGATCTCGCCGGCGGCGCGGCGGGCGTGGACAGCACTGGGCTGGAGCGGCGGCTTGGCGTCAGGCTCGATCGATGGAGGGGCGTCCGGTCCGTCGGCGGCCGCGTCCGCCGCGACCTGCCTGGCCTCGCCCGGCTTGCCGTCCTTCGCCTTGTCCGCCGGCGTCAACCGCTCGCGCAGCGCCTTCACTTGCTTCGCCAACGCGTCCAGGCGCGCGGCGGCCTGCTCCGGCCCGGGGCCCTGCAGCGTCCAGCGCGCCTCCTCCAGCGCCACGATGTCGCCCACGAAGGGCAGCAGCTCCGCGAGCTCGGCCTGGCGCGCGGCCTCGGCGACGCGGCGGCGGGCCTGCGCCCGCAGGTGGTTGTCCAGCACGAACCAGTCCACCTGGCCGTCGCGTGGCAGGGCGGCGAAGTCGAGCGCATCGAGGCGCGCGCGCCAGTCGGCGGACACGGCCTCTTCGTGCGCGCGCCGCGCGTCGGAGGGCAGCGACCAGTACTGCTCCGTGCCGCGCTCGTCGGCGGCGAACTCGTCCAGCAGGGCGGGCAGCGGGTTCGCGTCCGCTCCCGGCGCGCCGGAGGAGCCGGCCGCGCGGCCGGGCGCGAGGCACGCGGCCAGGAACAGCACCGGCAGGAACGCGGCGAGGATCGTGCGCCTGACCATCTCAGGTCTCCAGGCCTAGGCTCAGGCCCTTGCGCGCCCGGCGCGCGCGCGTCACCGGTTGCTTCGCTGCCAGCACGTCCTCGCGCAGCAGGCGCTGCTGAGCCGGCGTCAGCGCACGCCACCTGGCGCGCGCGGCCTGGTTCCGCGCGATCAGCTCGGCCAGCTCGGGCGGCGGCTCCTGCGAGGCGAGGCGCAGCTCGACCTGCACCGGCGAGCCCTCGTCGAGCCCCAGCTTGCGGCACAGCGGTTGCGGCAGGTCGAACCACCAGCAGCGCCGCTCGTCCCAGCGCTTGAGCGAGCGGCGGCCGATGGGCGTGCCGTCGAGCGCGGCTTCGACCACGGTGGTGCCAGGCAGCTTCCAGCGCGCGACGACCGCCCATGGCACCGTGACCAGCCGCGGCATCTGCGGGTGGTGGCGAGAGACCGTGGAGCGGCAGCGCAGGACGGCCGGCATCAGGCGTCCTTGACCAGCGCCAGCGCCGTGTCCACCGTGAACTTGAAGCCGCGCTGCGGCACGCCCGCGAACCCGCGGTGCCCGAAGCCGTCCTTCAGCACCTCGACGATGGCCCCGTGTTCCAGCAGCGCCGGCTGCTCCAGCACGTCGCCGCGGCACAGGAGGACGTCCGCGCGCTGGCCCTCGGCCAGCGTGCCCGCGTCGAGCTGCCCGATCTCCTGCGCGGCGACGCCGGTCATGGCGTGCCAGGCGGCCAGCGCCGGCAGCCCGTCGCGCTGCAGCGCTGCGAGCTCGAGGTAGTTGCGCCCGTGCATGCCGGGCAGCACCGGGTCGGTGCCGGCCAGGATCTTCAGGCCCGCCTTGGCCGCCTTGCGCACGGCCGAGCGGTGCGTCTCGCCGGCCTGGCGCACCTTCTCCATCACGAAGGGCGAGAGGCCCCTGGCGCGCGGCAGCTCCTCCATGACCCACGAGGTGGGCGTCACGGTGCAGCCGCGCTTCAGCGCGCGCTCGGCCAGCTTCTCGTCCAGGAAGGAGATGTGCTGGATGTCGTGCACGCCGTTGTCGATGGCCAGCGCGATGCCGTTGCGGCTGTGGGCGTGGGCGGCGACGCGCACGCCGCGCGCCTCGGCCTCGTCGCAGATGGCGGCCACCTCCTCGGCGGTGAAGTCGCGGTGCTCCAGCGCGTCGGAGGGCGAGGCGATGCCGGGGCTGGAGCAGATCTTGATCAGGTCCGCGCCGCAGGCCAGCACCTCGCGCACGCGCTTCCTGCACTCCCACGGCCCGTCCACGATGGACGATGGGCGGCCGGCGGCCTCGGGCCAGAGCTTCGACAGCTCGCCGTGGCAGCGGTCGGGGCCGCGGAAGTCGGCGTGGCCGCCGGTGGTGGAGAGCATGCAGATGGCGATCTTCAGGCGCGGGCCCAGCATCAGGCCCTCGTCCACCATGCGCTTCATCAGGTGCGTGGCGCCGCCGATGTCGCGCATGGTGGTCACGCCGCCGTCCACCAGCGTGGCGTGCAGGATCTTCTCCACCAGCACCAGCCAGGCGCTGCCGTTCATGCGCTGCATGTCGGGGCCGCGCAGGCCCAGCACGGTGAGGTGCCCGTGGCAGTCGACGAGGCCGGGCGTGGCGACGAGGCCGCTGCAGTCGGTGACGGTCAGGCCTTCCTTGGTGGCCAGCTTGCCGTCGTGGCGCCGCACGGCGCGGATGCGGCCGCCGTCGACGTGCACGTCCACGCCCTTGTGCACCGACTTCTTCGTGGAGCTGCGGCCGTCGTAGAGCGTGGCGACGTTGGAGAGCACGAGCATCGGGTGTCAGCCCTTGAAGGAGGGGTGCGGGGCCATGAAGACCAGCAGCTTGGCCGGCGCGCCGGAGTCGTTGAGCAGGCCGTGGTCCGTGCCGGCCGGCGCGACGGCCACCTGGCCCTCGCCCAGCACGCGCGACTCGGCGCCCACGCTGACGCGGCAGCGGCCCTCGATCACGGCGTAGACCTTGTCCGCGTCCGCGTGCACGTGGCCCGGCTGCGCCTGCCCCGGCTGCAGCGCGTACACGTCGCAGAACATGCGCGCCGACTCGAACAGGCTCAGCTTGCCCAGCTTGTCCGGGCGGAAGGCGGCGGCGGCGCGCGCGTCGTGGAAGGGTCCGGCCATCGGCTGCTCCGTCCGCGCCCCGCGCGCGGCCGCGCGAGGATACGCACGCGGCCGGCGCCAAGGCTACAGTGCGGGCCCGCCACCGGAGGCCCGCGCATGGACAAGGCCAGGGAACGCGCCATCGACCGCATGCTCGAGCAGCTCGGCGCCGCCGTGGACCTGCTGGACCACGACGAGGTGGACGTCGAGCTGGGCCCCGGCAAGCTGACCATCGCCTGCGCCGGCGCGAAGCTGATCCTCAGCCGCCAGCCCGCCACCGGCCAGATCTGGCTGGCCGAGCCGCGCGGCGGCTGGCACTTCGACCTGCGCGGCGAGGAGTGGATCTGCGACAAGCGCGGCGTCGAGTTGATCGCCGAGCTGGAGCGGCTGATGGGGGACCTGCTGGGGCAGGGGGTGAAGCTGGGGGCGTGAGGGCGCGGGCGCGCGGCGCCTCACACGGTCGTCGACGTCACCGCGTTGCTGGCCGACCAGCCCTGCGGCGCCGCGGCGTCGATCACCCAGTACTGGAAGTACATCGGCACGCCCGCGGGAATGCCGGCGGGCCAGACCGCGCCGAACCCGAACAGGCCGCCGGGACCGGTCCACTGGCCCGGGAAGTAGATGAAGTGCGGGAACGGGACCAGCGTGCCGCCCTTGAAGGGTGCGTTGAGGGCGGCGGCGCCCGCGACGAGCAGTGCGGTGCTGTTCGGCGCGCAGTGGTTCAGCTCCCAGCCGAAGTTGCCGACGGGGGACAGGGCGCCAAAGGTGCTGGTCAGGTTGGGCACGCCGTTGACGCCGGCGAGGCCGTTGCCGAGGTCGGTCCAGCCTGCCTGGGCCGCGGACGGTGGGCGAGGGCGAGCAGCAGCAGCGAGCAGGCGCCGAGGGAGATGGCGATCGCACGCATGGCTGTCTCCGGTCGTGGGTGGTCGGTCGTCAACTGACGCCGGCCAAGGCTACCACGTCCCGCGCGAGTCGTGCGGCCCTCACCCGCGCCGCGGCACGTCCTTGCACACGGCCTTCACCAGGTCCTTGGCGTTCTCCAGCGCCGAGGGCGTCAGCGCCATGCCCGCCGCGCCGCCGGCCAGCGCGCCCACGGCCGCGCCCGTGCCCGCGTGGCCCGAGCCGCTGTTGTTGCCCACGGCCGCGCCCACCGCGGCGCCCACCAGCGCGCCGGTGAAGGTGGACAGGCCCTTGTTCAGCGTGCCGTCGCCGCTGCCCATCCACAGGACCTCGCCCGACTGCACGTCCACCATCTTGATGGTGACGGCCATCTCGTCCAGGTTGCCGCCGATGTTGACGAAGGTCAGCGCGTCCACGTTCAGCACCTGGCCCAGCGCCTTGCGCTGATCGGGCGAGGCGAGGTCGCTGTTCTGGAAGTTCAGTTCGTCGATGGCCTTCTGGATGTTCTCGCGCTCGATCACCGACCAGCCCTTCTTGAGGAACTCGAACTGCACCGAGTCCACCAGCGTCTGGCGCGTCTCGGCCTTGAAGGTGGGGTTGTTGCCGTCCACCACGGCCATGCGCGTGACGCTGAGCGGGTCGAAGCCGACCTTGGTGAAGCTCTCGCCCTTGGTGGAGGCGCAGGCGGGCATTAGCAGGGACAGGGCGAGCAGCGCGGTGACGGGCTTCATCGGGGATCTCCGGGGCGGGGGCGCGGACCAGCGCCCCATGACGGCAGATGCTCCGCGCGTCAGGCGCCCGTCGCAAGTGGCGCGTCGGCGGCGCCCCGGATCTCGGCCAGCAGGGCGTCCCACAGCGTCAGGCGCGCCTGCAGGGCGGCACGGGCCGACGCGCGGGCCTGCGCCTGGCGGCCCGGGTCGTCGCCGCACAGCCGCGCCGCCAGCGCCCGCGCCGCGGGGCCGTGCGCCTCGCCGTCGCGCTCGATGTGACGGTCGAGGTAGTGGCGCAGGCGGCCCCAGCGCCGCGGCTCGCGCTCGGCCAGCGCTGCCACGAGGCGCCAGAACATCTCCGGGATGACGTCCTCGCGGCCCCAGGCGAAGGCCGCGGCGATGCGGTGGGCCTCGCCCGAGAGCGCGACATTCAGGGTCGCGTGCGCGAAGGCCTGCGCGGCGGGCGGCAGGCCCGAGCGCAGCAGGGCCGTGTCCGGCGGCAGCCCGCGCGCGAGGGCGTCCAGCAGCGCGTCGATCGGGCGGCCGTCGGCGCCGGCGTCGCGCATCGCCGCGCGGTACAGCTCGAAGTGCGACAGGTGCCCGCCGCCCGGCGCCAGGTCGGACTCCTCGTCCAACACGATCTCGTTGACCAGCCGGCGCGCCTGCGGGTCGGGCGTCGGGCGCCACGGCAGCTCGACGCAGGTGAGCTGGCGCTGCAGCGCCTTGAGCAGCGTCATGAAGTCCCAGACGCAGACGACGTGGCTGGCCATGAAGAGCCGCAGCGCGCGCTCGTCGCGCACGGCGGCGTACAGCGGGTGGGCCAGCAGGCGGGCGGTGAGGTCGGGGGCGGGGTGGGTGGTCATGGCGTGGGCGCCATCGCAGCGATCGGCGGGCCGGCCGTCAACGCACTTCGGGCGACTTGCGCCGAGGGCGAGTCCGCAGCCCCGCGGCGCCTGCCACCACCTTGCCACCAGCCGTCGCCGCCCGGATGGCATCATGGGCCGCGTTGCGCCGCTCTCCAGGAAACGCCGGCGCTCCCCCGGAGGCCTTCCATGTCGCGCACCCTGCTCGCCGTCCCCTTCGCCCTCGCCCTGCTGGCCGCCCCCGCCGCCGCCGGCGACGAGACGCCCGCCAAGCTCAAGCTCGTGCAGCTTGTCATCAGCGACGACACCGCCGAGGACCCGTCGCCGCTGGTGCCGCTGGGCCCGCAACCGAAGAACTTCCGGCTCAAGCTCGAGCGCCTGCGCGAGCTGGCGCGCGACCCGGCCGTGGCCGGCGTGGCCTTGAAGCTCGAGGGCGCGCCCGACTTCGCGCACGCCCTGGACCTGCTGGACGAGCTGCGCGCGCTCAAGGCCTCCGGCAAGAAGGTGGTCTGCTACGCCGAGGACCTGGACCAGCGCGGCCTGATGTTCGCCAGTCTCGCGGACCTGCTGGCCATGCCGTCCTCGGGCCTGATCGGCCTCGACGGCCTGCAGGCCGAGGTCATGTACATGGCCGACATGTTCGCCAAGATCGACGTGAGCTTCGAGGTGCTGCACGTCGGCGAGTACAAGACCGCCTTCGAGGACCTGGCGCGGCGCGAGATGAGCGCCGCCCAGCGCGAGGTGATCGGGCACCTGCTGGACGAGTGGTACGGCCAGATGCTGGACACCATCGCCGCCAACCGCGGGCTGTCGCGCGCGCAGGTCGAGGGCCTGTTCGCGGACGTGCTCGTCGAGCCGGAGAAGGCCGCGCGCCTGGGGCTGATCGACGCCGTGGTCTTCGAGGACGAGTTCGACGCGCGCGTCGAGAAGCTTCTCGGCGGTCCGTTCGAGCTGGACGAGAGCTACGGCGACAAGGGCAAGGAGGAGCTGGAGCGCATGCTCGAGAACCCCTTCGGGGCCTTCGCGCTGATCGGCAAGCTGCTCAACCCGCCCAAGCGCGAGGCGCCCAAGCAGCCGCACGTGGGCATCGTCTACGCCACCGGCCCGATCACCAGCGGCAAGAGCCAGGCCGGTTGGGACGGCCAGGTCACGTCCATGGGCAGCGACACGATCGTCGAGGCGCTGGACGCGGCGGCCAAGGACGACAACTGCAAGGCCGTCATCCTGCGCGTCAACAGCCCGGGCGGCTCGGCGTTGGCCAGCGACATGATCTGGCACGCCATCCAGCGCTGCCGCGAGCAGAAGCCGGTCATCTCCAGCATGGGCTGGGTGGCGGGCTCGGGCGGCTACTGGATCTCCATGGGCTGCGACGCCATCGTCGCGCAGCCGGCCACGATCACCGGCTCCATCGGCGTGGTCGCGATGCTGCCCAACGTCGCGCAGGCGCTCAAGGACCTGGGCGTCAACGTCGAGGTGGTCGCGCGCGGCCCGCACGGCGACCAGCTCTCGCTGATGCGCAACGGCCCGACGCCCGTGCTGCGCGAGGTCATCACGCGCATGATGGACACGGTCTACGAGGACTTCCTGACCAAGGTCAGCGCCGGCCGCAAGCTGGACAAGGCGCGCGTGGCCGAGCTGGCGCGCGGCCGCGTCTGGACCGGCCGCCAGGCGCTGGACATCGGCCTGGTGGACGAGCTGGGCGGACTGCGCGACTCCATCGCGCTGGCCTGCGTCATGGGCGGCGGGCTCGACCCGCTGACCACGCCGCTGGCCGAGTACCCCGAGCCGCCCAGCTTCATGGACGCGTTCGAGGAGGCCTTCGAGAACATGTCCTCGGTGCAGGGCCGCCTCGGGCTGCTGGCCGGGCACCTGCAGGCCGTGCCCGCGCTGCGCGACGCGCTGGCCGCGGTGCAGGCGGCGCTGTCCGACGGCGACGCCATCCACGGCGCGCGCGTGCAGGCGCTGATGCCCTTCGTGCTCCGGGTGAGGTGACCGGCGGCGGCGCGCCGCGCGGCCGCGTCCGCAGCCGCTGGAGGATCGACCGTGCTCCTCGGTTCCATCGGTCCCGGGGCCGACACGCTCTTCGGCGGCTCCGGCGTGGTGCTGGGCGGCGTGCTGCTGCTGGTGGTCATCGTGGCGGTGGCGGCCTGGTGGACGCTGTTCCGCGATGACCAGCCGTGAGCGGCTGCTCCTGGCGTGCTTGCTCGCGCTCTGCGCCTGCATCACGGCGGAGCGCGCCGCCGCTCCCCGTGCGGACTCGGACGGCACGAGCGCAGCGTGCGACGGCAGCGCGCAGCCCGTCGCCGACCTCGTCGTGCTGGTCCACGGCATGGGCCGCTCGTCGCTCTCGATGCTCCCCCTGGCCCGCGCCCTCCGGCGCGAGGGCTTCCGCGTCGAGGCGTGGGACTACTCCAGCACGCGCCATGACGTGCCCGAGCTGTGCGCGCAACTGGCCGCGCACGTTGCAGGCCTGGGCCTGCCGCCCGGCACGCGCGTGCACTACGTCGGCCACAGCCTCGGCAACCTGCTCATCCGCGGCGCGCTGGGCGAGCAGCCGCCCGCCGGAACCGGCCGCGTGGTCATGCTGGCCCCGCCCAACCAGGGCGCCGCCTCCGCCGAAGCGTGGGCGCCGTGGCTCGGGTGGCTGTGGAAGCCCCTGCCGCAGCTCGGCTCCGACGTGGGCGGCGTCGCGCGCACCCTGCCCGTCCCGCCCCTGGAGATCGGCGTCATTGCCGGCGCGCTCGACGGCAAGGTCGCGGTCGAAGAGACGCACCTGCCCGGCGAGACGGACCACGTCGTGATCCCCGCCCTGCACTCCTTCCTCATGAACCGCAGCGACGTGCAGGCGCTGACCGCGCGCTTCCTGCGCGAAGGCCGCTTCCTCCCCGGCCCCTGATCACTCGTGGCGCAGCGCGGCGATCGGCTCCATCAGCGCCGCCTTGCGCGCCGGGTACATCCCGAACAGCACGCCCGTCAGCGCCGACACGCCGAAGGACAACAGCACCGCCCCGGGCGTCACGACCGCGTCCCATTCCGTGGCCCTGCGCAGCAGCGACGTCCCCGCCAGGCCCAGCGCCACGCCCAGCAGCCCGCCCAGCGAGGTGAGCGTGACGGTTTCCACCAGGAACTGCAGCGTGATGTCCATGCCCGTCGCCCCCAGCGCGCGGCGGATGCCGATCTCGCGCGTGCGCTCCGTGATCGACGCGAGCATGATGTTCAGCACGCCGATGCCGCCCACCAGCAGCGAGATGCCGGCCACGATGGGCAGCACGATGTCGAACACGCGCTGGGTCTTGCGGCGCGACTCGAGCAGCTCGAGCGGCACGGTGACCTCGTAGTCCTTCTTCTCGTGGAACCTGGCCAGCACCGCCTGCAGGCCGCGCGCGGCGGTCTCGACGTTCCGCTCGTCGTCCACCACGCACAGGAGCTGGTGCAGCTCGACGCGGCTGGACTCGAAGCTGCCGCTGCGCATCTTGCGGTTCTCGAGGCCGAAGCGGTCGACCACGGTCTCGAAGGGCACGTAGACCTCGAGCGCGCGGTCGTCGATTCCCAGCACCACGCGGTTGGGGCTCTGGAACTCCGTGTCGGGCAGCACGCCCACCACGCGGAAGAAGTCGCCGCCCACCTTGAGGTCCAGCTCCAGCGGGTCGCCCAGGTACAGCGCGTCGCGCAGCAGGCGGCTGCGCACGACGCACACGCGGCGGCGCTGGAGGTCGTCGTCGGCGGTCAGCGCGCGCCCGAGGAAGGGGCGGTAGTTCAGGCGCTCGAAGTACTCGGGCGTGACGCCGCGCACCTTGGCCTCCAGGCGCCGGCTCTTGAACCATATCCACTTGTCCACGTCGTGCACCGGCAGCACCTCGACCACCGACGGCAGCGTGTCGCGGATCTGCGCGGCGTCGCGGAAGGTCAGGCCGTACTCGATGGTCCAGTTGGTCTGCTGCTGCTGCTGGACGTCCTGCTCCTCGGGCGGGCGGCGCGCGTTGACGATGATGTTGCGGATGCCCAGCTCGCCGATCTGGGCCAGGATGGCCCGGCGCGCGCCCTCGCCGGTGCTGACCATGCTCATCACCGAGGCCACGCCGAAGATGATGCCCAGCGCGGTGAGGAAGGTGCGCAGCTTGTGGCGCGCCAGGTTGACCAGCGCCTCGCGGACCAGCTCGATCACCGCGCGGCCCCCGCGAGGGCCGGGGCGGACCGCCCGGTGTCGGACTCGATGCGCCCGTCGCGCAGCGTCACGCGCCGCGCCGCCAGCGCCGCCACCGCGGGGTCGTGCGTGATGACCACGACGGTCGCGCCGCCCGCGTGCAGGCGGCCGATGAGCGCCATGATCTCGCGGCTGGTGACGCTGTCCAGGTTTCCGGTGGGCTCGTCGGCCAGCAGCAGCGCCGGGTCGTTGGCCAGCGCGCGCGCGATGGCCGTGCGCTGGCGCTCGCCGCCCGAGAGCTGCGCCGGCCGGTGGCCGGCGCGCTGCGACAGGCCCACCAGGCCCAGCAGCTCCAGCGCGCGCCGCCGGCGCTCCGCGCGCGGGCGCCGCGCGTAGAACATGGGCAGCTCGACGTTCTCCAGCACGCTCAGGTGGCTGACCAGGTGGAAGGACTGGAACACGAAGCCGATGCGCCGGTTGCGCAGGTGCGAGAGCCGCGTGTCGTCCAGCGTGCGCACGTCGACGCCCTCGACCAGGTACTGCCCGGCGCTGGGCACGTCCAGGCACCCGAGCAGGTTGAGCAGCGTGGACTTGCCGCTGCCCGAGGGCCCGACCACGGCCACGTACTCGCCGGCTTGCACGGTGAGGTCGATGCCGACCAGCACGCGCAGCGCAGCCGCGCCGGTGCCGTAGACCTTCTCGGCGCCGCGCAGCTCGAGGATGGCCGTCACGGCGCGGAGCCGGACAGCGTGGCCGCGGCGGGTGGCGGAGCCGGAGCGGTCGGGGCCAGGCCGCCGTCGGGCTCGTCGCCGGGCTCGCTCGCGGGCGCGGCGCCGCCGGGCAGCGACGGGTTGTAGAGCAGCACGTGCTCGCCCGCGGCCAGGCCGGCCGTGATCTCGACGTACTGGTCGTTGGCGGCGCCGGGCGTCACCTCGCGCGACACGGGCTGGCCGTCGGTGCCGACCACCCAGCACCAGCTCTTGCCCTCGCGCGGGAAGACGCACTGCAGCGGCACGTGCACCACGTCCTCCCGGCGCTCGACGAAGATCTCGGCCTTGGCCGAGACGCCCGGCTTGAGCTGCAGCTCGGTGTCGCCTTTCAGGGTGACCGACACGTCGAACTTCTTGACCTCGGTGTCGCGCTCCCACGGGTTGCCCGAGCCGGCGATGGAGGCGATCTTGGTCACCTCGCCGTCGAGCACGACGCCGGGATAGGTGTCCATGGTCACCTTGCAGGCCTGGCCTTCCTTGACCTTGTTGATGTCGGCCTCGTGCACCTGCAGCTTGACCTGCATCACGCGCAGGTCGGGCAGCGTGAACAGCACCATGCCGCCCCAGATCTCGCCGCCAAGGCGGATCTGGTCGCGGTTCCAGGGCTGCTCGGGGTCGCCGTAGAGCACGATGCCGGGGGAGGGCGCCTTGAGCTCCATCTTGGCGATCTCCTTCTGGTTGCGGTCGAGGCGCTCCTGCAGCCGCGTCAGGCGCTTCTCGTTCTGCTCGACGTTGACTTCCTTCTGGCGCTGGGCGGACTGCGCGCGCAGGTCGGAGTTGCGCGACTCGCGCTCGGCGTCGCGCACGGCCACCTCCTTGTCGGCGGTGGCCATCGGCAGCGTGTACTTCTCGAACATGGCCAGATCGCGGTGCGAGCCGTCGAGCTGCACGACCGAGCGCTCGTGCTCGATCTGGTCCTGGTCGAGTTGGGCCTTGTTGATGTAGTCCTGCTCGAAGAGCAGCTGGCTGTCCTCGTGCTTCTTCTTGCTGCGGCTGTGGCCGGTCTCGGCCTCCTTGATGGCGATCTCGAGCTTGCGCCGCTCCCCGGGCGCGTCGCCGTCGCGGTAGCGCTCGAGCTCCTTGCGCGCCTTGTCCAGCGCGATGCCGGTCTTCTCGATGGTGGCCGCGTTGTCGGTCTTCTGGATCTCCAGCTCGGTCCTCGAGTTCTCCAGGTTGGCCTCGGCCTGCACGATGTCCAGCGCGATCTGCTGCTGGTCGGTCTCCAGCTCGGTGGTGTCGAGGCGTGCCAGCAGCTCGTCCTGCTCCACCTGCTTGCCCTCCTCGACCAGGAACGTGAGCTTCGAGCCGCTGTCCGTGCCGGTGGACAGCTTCTGGCTGTCCTTGGCCACCAGCGTGCCGTTCTCCTTGAGCGTCACGCTGAACGAGCCGCGCAGCACGCTGAACTGCGCCTCGGCCGGGATGCCGGACGTGGCGTCGTCGTCGCGGCCGACGCCCCCGGACAGCACGACGGCCGCGATGCCCACGGCCAACAGGGACAGCACGATGACCGGCAGCTTCATTCCTTCCACATCCCGTCGTCACCGAGGATCAGCACGCCCAGCGTGCGCAGCAGCGTGAGGCGCGCGATGACGTGGCGCGCCTGCAGGTCGATCAGGGCGTTCTGGGCGTCCACCAGCGACTGCCGCGCCTCGAGCAGGTCGCGGCTGTCGGCGTCGCCCGACTCGTAGCGGATCTGCGTCACGGCCACGGCGCGCTGCTCCTGGCCGATCTGCTCCTTCTGCAGCTGGATCTGCTGCTCGACCTGCTTGAGGCTGCGCAGCTGGCTGCGCACGTCGCGCTCGACGCCGTCGAAGGTGAGCTGCAGGTCGCGCCGCTCGCGGTCCAGCGCGATCTGCGCGGAGCGGTACGCGTTGCGCTCGGACTGCCGGTCCAGCGGCAGCTCCAGCGTCAGCGCGGCGCTGGACTCCCACTGGTCGGTCTCGGGCGTGGCGTGCTTCAGCGAGCCGGCCGACTCGGACAGCCCGTAGCCCAGCGTCAGCCCCAGGTCCGGCCGCAGGCCGTCGCGCGCGATGAGCAGCCCGCGCTGCACGTCCTCCAGCCGCTCGCGCGCCGTCTGCAGGTCCAGCCGGTTGCCCAGCGCGACCTCCACGGCCGAGGCCTCGTCCAGCGACACCGGCCGGTAGGGCGGCTCCTCGTCCACGATGGCCACGTCGGCGGCGGTGGGCAGCCCCAATGCGATCTTGAAGTCGTCCAGCGCCAGCCGGTAGTCCGTGCGCGCCTCGAGCAGCGCGTTCTCGGCGTCGATCTCGCGGCGCCGCGCGAGGAACACGTCCTCGTCCTGGTTCCTGTCCACCTGCCGCAGGGCGTCCGACTTGTTGCGGTCGAAGACCGCGTCGCGCCAGTTCTGCTCGAGGTTGACGATGCGCTTCCTGCGGCTGACCAGGTCGTAGAAGTCGCGCGCCACGCCGATGGCGAAGTCCTGCCGGAACAGCTCGAAGTCGCGCACGGCGTAGACGATGCCGCGCTCGGCCTGCGTCAGCGCCTCGTGGCTGACCAGGTAGCCGGCGCCGCGCAGCAGCGGCTGCGTCAGGTCGAAGGACAGCGAGCTGTCGTAGCCGGGGTCGCCGTCCGCAGGGCTGCCTCCCGTCTGCGCGCCGCTCAGCAGGGCGTCGATGCCCAGACTGCCGCCGCCGGGCAGGACCTGGCTGACCCCGAAAGCGCCGGACAGCGACGCTGCGTTGGGCGCGTCATGGGTGTCGCTCCACAGCGCCGAAATGGTGCCGTTGAGGACGGGCCCGAAGTTGTAGCGCGTCAGCGTCAGCCCGAGGCCCGTCAGGTACAGCGACTCGCGCCGGTTCTGGTAGTCCCGCCCGCTGCTCACGGCCGTGGCCAGCGAGCTGGCCAGGTCCAGCCGCAGCGCGTCGGGCGCGCTGCTGTCCAGCGGCGCGGTCAGCTCGGCCTCGGTCGCGCGTCCGCCGGAGGCGTTCCGCCCGTCCTCGTCCGGCTGGCCGGCCGCGGTCCTGGCGCCCGGCTCCGCGGGCGCTTGCAGGGCCGGCGCCGGCTCCGCGGCGGGGGCCGGCTGGACCACGGACTGCTCGCGACCCGACAGCACCTCGGCCTGGACCCTGTCCAGCATCAGCGACACCTCGACGTCGGCGTCGGCGGCGCGCCGCTCGGGCGCCAGGCAGCCGGCCAGCGCCACCAACGCCAGCGCGAGGTGCCTGCTCATGCCGCTGCCCGTGCTCAAGCTCTCGTCTCCTCCGTGTCCGGGGTCCCGACCGCGCGGCCTGTCCCCATACGCGCGCGACGGCCAATGGTTGACAGAAACCTCCGACGCGCAGCGTACCGGATGCCTTCCCGTCCGGGTTCCGGCCGCTCATGGCCGGGCCGTGGCCCCTCGGGAAACGCCAGGGTCCGCGTCCCCCGGATTCGGGAGACGCGGACCCTGTCATGTCCGACGCCTCGCGGGCGCCGTGGCCCAGCCGATCGTCAGCGAACCGGCAGGATCGCGACCAGGCTCTCGAGGCCGACCGTGGCCGGAACCGTCCCGGACTGGTTCATGGCCGAGAGCTTGATGGGGTTCTCGCCGCCCCAGAACTCGATCGAGTTGAAGATCAGCGAGTCGCCCGCCAGGCACAGCGGGTACACGATGCAGCCCGGGATCAGGAACAGGCCCTCGTCGACCCACTTGTTCTCCGAGACCGAGCCGTTCCACTGGTGGAAGTTGCGGGTCGCGTTGAACGGGCCGTAGCAGGCCGTGGTCAGCGAGGCGACGAGCAGCAGGCCGGCCAAGGTGGCCGTCTTGAAGGACTTGCGCATGCGCAGGACTCCGTAGGGGTGTTGGGACCCTGCGCGGAGCCGCCGGCGCCGTCAGGACGACGGCGGCCCCGGAGCGCCCGCGCGCGCGGGTCGAAGGAGGCGCATCATGCGCACCCTGGTCGCCCCGGATCAAACGCTGGCGCGCGGCTTCTCTTCGCGGCGCGGCTCGTCCTTGCGCGCCTCGTCCCGGCCCTTGCGGGACTCGTCGCGCCGGCGCGCGCGAGGCGCGCCGGACGGCGCCGGAAGACGCAGCACGTGCGCCTTGACCTGCGCCTCGAGCAGCTCGGCCACGTCGGGCTGGCCGCACAGCAGGATGACCTGCCGGCGCGACCCGGCGGCAGCCAGCAGCCCGGCGGCCTGCCGCACGCGCTCGGCATCCCAGCCGGCGAACGGGTCGTCCAGCAGCAGCGGCAGCGGCTCGTCGCCGTCCAGCTGCTCGGCCAGCGACAGGCGCAGCGCGAACCAGGCCTGCGAGCGCACGGCGCCCGACAGCGGCGCGGCCAGCTCGTGCAGCGACTCGCCGTCCCGCGGCTTGAGGAACAGGCGCGTGCCGTCGGGCCCGCTCTCGGCGGAGATGCGCTCCCAGCGGCCGCCGGTCAGCGCGGCCAGGTGCGTCGAGGCGGCGGCGAGCAGCGGCGCCTGCCAGCGCTGGCGCCAGCGCTCGTCGGCCAGGCGCAGCAGCGCGGCCAGGGCGGCCAGGCGGTCGCGCCGGCGCTCGACGCGCGTGCGCTCGTCGGTCAGCGCGACCAGCTCGCCGTCGATGTCGGACAGCGGGCGTCGCGCGGCCAGGGCGGCGCGCTCGCGACCCATGGCCTCCAGCTCTTCGCGCAGCCTGGAGAGGCCGTCCTGCAGCGCGGCGATCTGGTCTTCCAGAGCGACGCGCTGGGCGGTGGACAAGTCCAGCTCCTCGCCGTGCCCGCTGGCCTGCGTGGCCTCGGCCGAGCGCTCGGCCCAGTCGGGAAACTGGCAGCGCACGGCGGCCTCGGCCTGGTCGGCCTCGGACAGCCACGCGCGCGACTCCTCCAGCACGCGCAGGCCGGCCTCGGGGCGGCGCTGCGTGTCCAGCGCCGCCAGCGCGTCCTCGCAGGCGCGCTGCGCGGAGTGCGACTCGTTGCGGGCGGCCTCCAGCTCGCGGGCCTGCTCGCGCAGCGCGGGCAGGACGCGGCCGGACTCCTCGGCGCGGCGGCGAGCGGCCAGCGCCAGCTGCAGGCGCTCCTGCCACAGGGCCGCGGCGTCCATCGGGGAGCGCAGCGTGACGGTCTCGAGCGTGCCGGCCAGGCGCGCGGCGCGAGCCTCGCGCTCCCGGGCGCGTTCGGCCACGGCCTGGCGCTCGCCCACGAGGCGCGTCATCTCGCGCAGCGCGGCGCGCAGCTCGTCGAGGTCGTGCAGCAGGTCCTGGCCCGGCTGCTCCAGGCGCGCCGGCAGCAGCGGCAGCGCGGCCAGCCACTCGCCCACGCGCGCGCGCGCCTTGTCGTGCTCCTGCTCGCGCTGCTGCACGCGCCGGGCGCACTCCTCGGTGCGCTGCCGCGCCTGCACCAGGCGGCGCTCCAGCTCGGGCCGCTGCGCCACGTGGGCCAGCGACTGCTGCGCCTTGTCCAGATGGCTGGCCACCGTCTCGAACTCGTGCAGCTGCAGCTGCTCGCGCAGCTTGAGGCACTCCTGGCGCACGGCCTCGGCGCGCGACTCGTCGGACGGGCCGTCGGGCGCCTCCGCGCGCACGCGCAGGGCGCGCCAGCCCGAGAAGAGCAGGCCGCCGGCCACGGGCACGACCAGCCACCACGCGGACGCGGCGCCGAAGGCCAGCGTGGCCAGCGTGCCGCCCGCGGCGGCAAACTGCCCGATGGCGCGGCTGCGCGCCGGCGACGGCTTGCGCACGCGCTGCTTCTGCGCGGCCTCGCGCGCGGCGCGCGCGGTCTCGACAGCGTGACGCAGGGCCTGCAAGGCGTCCTCGCGCGCCTGCAACTGGCGCAGCAGGTCCTCGCGCGCGCGCAGGCGGCGCTCGCTGTCCGCGCTCGGGATGGCCTCGAAGTCCAGCTCGCAGGCGCGCAGCGCTTCCCTGGACTGGCGCAGCTCCTCGCGCGCCAGCTCGGGTCCGCGCGCGGCGTCCTCGCAGGCCTGCACGCGCGCGCGCAGCTCGACCATGCCGAGGCGCGCCAGGCTGTCGCGGCCGGCGGTGTCCAGCGGTCGCGCGAACAGCGCCGAGCCGCGCTCGCGGAACAGCGCGTCCTGCGCGTCGTGCTCGCGCGTCAGGTCGTTGGCGTGCACCAGGTCCTGGTGGTGCACCGCGGCCTCGCCCACCAGTGCGCGGATCTCCTCCTCCGCCGCCAGCAGCGACTGGTCCTGCAGGGACAGCGCCGCACGCTGCTCGTGGCCGGCGACCTCCGCCGCCAGCGCGGCGCAGCGCTCGTCCGCGGCGCGCGTGGCGGCGCGCAAGGCGGCCAGCCGGGCGCGCACGTCGTCGGGAAAACCGTCCTGCGCCACGGCGGCGCGGGCGCGGCGGCGCAGCTCCGCGGCCGCAGCCAGGCCGCGCACGACGGGCAGCAGTCGCTCGGCGCGCAGCAGCCGCGCCCGCGCCTCGGCCAGCTGCTCCTGCATGCCCGTCGCGTGCCAGGCCTTGGCGGCGACCTGCGTGCGCAGCTCGGTCTGGCGGCGCAGCTCCGCGGCGGCGCGGTCGCGCAGCCGCGACAGGCGTCGCAGGCGCACGGACAGGTGGCGCTGGCGCGTGCGGGCGCGGCGTCCCGGCTGCCATAGCTCGGCGGCGCGCGCCTCCAGCGCGGCCGCGGCCTCGCGCGCGCTGCGCAGGTGCGGCACGGACTGCCCGCCCAGCAGGCGCTCGCGCACCAGCGCCCAGGTGGCGTCGCGCAGGCCCTCGGCGGCGCGCGGCGCGTGCACGTCGTCGAAGGCCTCGCGCGCCAGCGTGCCGGTGGCCGGCAGCGGGCGGTTGCCCAGCTCGGACGGCGCCCCGTCGTCGGAGGCCAGGCGCCCCTCGGGCGCGTCGCGCAGGCGACGCTCGACCGACAGGGCGCGCCCGTCCGACAGGCGCAGCAGCGCGCGGCCCTCGGGCGCCGCGCCGCTCCACGGCGCGTGCCGGAAGCCGTCGCGGTCGGCCGTCGCGAAGCCGTACAGCAGCGTGGCGAGGAACTCGCGCAGCGACGTCTTGCCGGACTCGTTCTCGCCCTGCACCACCAGCAGCGGGTGCCCGGCCAGGCCCTCGGCGCGGAAGCCGTGCAGCGGGCCGAAGGCGTCGATCTCGAAACGGTCGAACCTCACGGGCGAACCTCCCTGAGCAGCGCCTCGGCGGCGGCACGGTCGATGTCCTTGAGCAGGCTGCGCACGTACGCGCGTTTGTCGGCGGCAGGCGCGCCGGCCAGCGCGGCCGGCACCAGGCGGTCGAGCACGGCGTCGTCGTCCAGCGCCGCGGCCACGGCCAGCGCCTCGCCCAGCAGGTGCGGGCGGCCGGCGTGCGGGGCCAGGTCCAGCGGGCGCGTGACGCCCGCGTCCACGACCTCCGCGCGCAGCACGCCAAAGGGCCGCAGCAGCACCGTCAGCTCCTCGCCCAGCTCGTCCAGCAGCTCCTCGCGCTGGCACTCGGCGGCGCAGCCGCAGGGGCCGGAGAGGGAGAAGCGCAGCAGCCACTGGATCTCGGGCCGGGGCTCGCCGGCGCGCAGCGTCTCGAAGGCCTGCGTGCACGCGCCGCGCAGCGCGGCCAGGTCGCCGGCTTGCGCCAGGCCGGCCGGCGCGAGCGTCTCGAAGCGCGCGCCGCACAGCGGGCGGAACTCGACCTTCGGGTCGCCCTTGGCGCCCAGCGTCACCAGCAGCGCGCCGCGCGGGCCGCACTCGGCGAAGCCGTGCGCCACGAGGCTGCCGGGATAGTGCGCCGTCGGCTTGCGGCCCACCTGCTGGCGCTCGTGCACGTGGCCCAGGGCCCAGTAGCGGTGACCCAGCGCGGCGAAGTCGTCCGGGCCGCACGGCGCCAGCGGCTCGTGCCGTTCGCAGCCGCGGGAGCCCTCGACGAAGCCGTGCAGCACGGCCACCGAGGGCGCGCCCTCGCCGGCCGGCGGCAGCGCGTCGACCAGCCGCTGCGTCTCGCAGGCCCGCGCGTGCCCGGCGGCGGCGATGCGCCCGACCACGCGCCCGGCGCCGTCGCGCACCTCGGCCAGCAGCGGCTGCGCGCCCGCGACCAGCACGCCCTCGGGCAGCGCCAGCGCCGCCATGCGTCCCTCGGGCCGCGCGCTGTCGTGGTTGCCGCAGGCCAGCACGACCGTGATGCCCGCGCTCGAGAGGCGCGCCAGCTCCGCGGCCACCAGCTCCTCGGTGGCCAGCGTCAGGCGCTCCTCGTCGAACAGGTCCCCGGCGACGACCAGCGCGTGGACCTGCTCGGCCAGGCACAGGTCGACCAGGCGGCGCAGCGTCGCGCCCGACTCCTCGGCCAGGCGCGCGCGCACGTCAGCGTCGGGGCAGGCGAAGGGCGCGTCCAGGTGGACGTCGCTGCAGTGGACGAATCGGAAAGGCGCGTTGCCTTCGCGCTGCGCATCGTGGGAAGTCATGTCTCTCGTCCGGCGGGACTGGAAAGGGCCCGTCCGTCCTCGCGCCGGCGCCGCGCACGGCGCCCGCCAGCGGCCGCCGCGCCCGTCGCCGTCCGGAGGCCGGACACCCATGGGCAGCGGCTCATATCGGCAGCCGGAGGGGGAAAGTTGTGGGGCTCCCTGCAAGCCACGCACGCCTGCGGAAGTCGCGGTCCGGCCGCTACCTTGGGGCCATGCCGGGCCGCCTGCTTGCCGTCGACCAGGGCACGACCAGTACCCGCGCGCTGCTGTTCTCCGCCGCGGGCGTGCCGCTGGCGAGCGCGCGCCGCGAGCTGCCGCAGCACTTTCCGCGCGACGGCTGGGTCGAGCACGAGCCCGAACGGCTGGTCGCCGACGCCGTGGCCTGCGCGCGCGAGGTGCTGGCCGCCGCGGGCCTCGGGCCCGACGCGCTGCGGGCCGGCGCCGTGGCCGCCGTGGGCGTCACCAACCAGCGCGAGACGGTGGTGCTGTGGGAGCGCGCCAGCGGCCGCCCGCTGCACCGCGCGCTGGTCTGGCAGGACCGCCGCACGGCCGACGCCTGCGCGCGTCTGCGCGCCGCGGGCCACGAGCCGCTGGTGCAGCAGCGCACCGGCCTGCTGCTGGACCCGTACTTTTCCGCCACCAAGCTGGCCTGGCTGCTGGACCACGTGCCCGGCGCGCGCGCCCGCGCCGAGCGCGGCGAGCTGCTGGCCGGCACCGTCGACGCCTGGCTGCTGTGGAACCTGCAGGGCGGCGCGGCGCACGGCGCGCGCCACCTCACCGACGCCACCAACGCCTCGCGCACCGCGCTCTTCGACCTGTCCGCGCAGCGCTGGGACGACGAGCTGCTGGCGCTCTTCGGCGTGCCGCGTGCACTGCTGCCCGAGGTGCTGGACAGCGTCGCCGACTTCGGCGCGACCGAGCCGGCGCTCCTCGGCGCCGCGCTGCCGCTGCGCGGCGTGGCCGGCGACCAGCAGGCCGCCGCGGTGGGGCAGGCGTGCTTTCAGCCTGGCCAGATCAAGGGCACCTTCGGCACCGGCGCCTTCGTCCTGCTGCATGCCGGCGAGCGCGCGCCGCGCTCGCGCCACCGGCTGCTGGGCACCGTGGCGCTGCGCCTGTCCGGCGTGTCCGCCTACGCGCTCGAGGGCTCGATCTTCTCCTCCGGCAGCGCCGTCCAATGGCTGCGGGACGGCCTCGGGATCATCGCGCGCAGCCCCGACAGCGAGGCGCTCGCGCGCCGCGCGGAGCCGTCCCGACGCGTGCACCTCGTCCCGGCCTTCACCGGCCTCGGCGCGCCGCACTGGGACGCCGGCGCGCGCGGCGCCATCCTGGGCCTGACGCGCGACGTCTCGGCCGCCGACCTGTGCGCCGCCGCGCTGCAGGCCACGGGCTTCCAGACCGCGGACCTGCTGGCCGCCATGGCCGCCGACGGCGCGCCCGCGCCGGCTGCTCTGCGCGTGGACGGCGGCCTGTCCGACAACGGCTACGCCATGCAGTTCCTGGCCGACGCCTGCGGCGTGCCGGTCGAGCGCCCGGCCTGCGCCGAGACCACCGCGCTGGGCGCCGCGCTGCTGGCCGGCCTGGGCGCAGGCGTCTTCGCCTCCACCGCCGAGCTGTCCGCGCTGTGGCGCGCCGCCGCGAGCTGGGAGCCGCGCATGCCCGCCAGCGAGCGCGACGAGCGGCTGGCCGGCTGGCGCGCCGCCGTCGCGCGCGTGCGGGCGCAGGCCTGACGTGGACGGCGCCTTCGACCTGGCCATCGTCGGCGGCGGCATCCACGGCGCCTGCCTGGCGCGCGACGCCACGGGCCGCGGCCTCTCGGTCCTGCTGGTCGAGCGCGGCGACCTCGGCGGCGAGACCTCCTCGGCCTCCTCCAAGCTGATCCACGGCGGCCTGCGCTACCTGGAGCACCTCGAGCTGCGCCTCGTGCGCGAGGCGCTGGCCGAGCGCGAGATCCTGCTGGCCACCGCGCCGCACCTGGTGCGCCCGCTGCGCTTCGTGCTGCCGCTGCCGTCCGACGCGCGCCCGGCGTGGATGGTGCGCTTCGGCCTGGCGCTCTACGACCGCATGGGCGGGCGCGGCGCGCTGCCGGGCAGCCACGCCGTGCGCCTGCCAGGCACGCCCTGGGGCGCGCCGCTGCGGCCCGCCTTCGAGCGCGGCTTCCTCTACTGGGACGCCCGTGCCGACGACGCACGCCTGGTGCTGGCCAATGCGCTGGACGCCGCCGCCCGCGGAGCCGACGTGCGCCCGCGCACCGAGCTGCTCTCCGCGCGCCGCGACGCCGGGCTGTGGCGGCTGCGGCTGGCGCCGCGGCCCGTCGGCGGCCGCATGCCGCTCGGCGTCGCGCGCACCGCGGGCGAGGCCACGGCGCGCGCGCTGGTCAACGCCGCCGGGCCGTGGACGGCTGAGGTGCAGTCCGAGCGCCTCGCGTGCCGGTCCGCGCGCCGCCTGCGCCTCGTGCGCGGCAGCCACGTGGTCGTGCCGCGCCTGCACGCCGGCGACCACGCCTACATCCTGCAGCAACCCGACCGGCGCGTGGTCTTCGTGCTGCCCTTTGGCGACGACGCCAGCGTGCTGGGCACGACCGAGGTGGTCGTGGATCGTCCCGGCCCCGCGCGCATCGACGCCGCCGAGACCGCGTACCTGTGCGCCGCCGCGGCGCGCTACCTGCGCGACGCGCCCACCCCGCGCGACGTGCTGGCGAGCTGGTCTGGCGTGCGCCCGCTGCTCGACGACGGCCGCGCCAGCACCTCGGCCGTGTCGCGCGACTACGCGCTGGACCTCGACGCCGCCGGTGCGCCGCTGCTCTCGGTGTGGGGCGGCAAGCTGACGACCTGCCGGCGCCTCGCCGAGCGCGCGCTCGACTTGCTGGCGCCGCAAGTGGGCGCAGCGCGTGGCGCGTGGACCGCGCACGCCCCGCTGCCCGGCGGCGACCTGCCCGCGGGCCGCGACGCCAACGCGCGCGCCGCCGCGGCCGCCGACGCGCTGCGCCGGCAATTCGCGGACGTGTCGCCCGGCCTCGCCGCCGCCCTCGTCGCGCGCCACGGCACGCGCGCGCGCGAACTCCTGTCCATCGGCGGCGCGGGCCGCGAACTGGCTCCAGGCCTGCACGCCGCCGAGCTGGATTGGTGCGTGCGTCGCGAGTGGGCGCTGACGGCCGAAGACGTCCTGTGGCGCCGCAGCAAGGCCGGTCTGCGCGCTACGGAGGCCCAGGAGCAGGGTGTGGATGCCCACCTCGCCGCGCTGCTCGCTGCACCCGGCTGAACGCCCGATCACCAGCAGCCCACGGGTTATCCACAGCCGTTGTGGCTCATCTCGGCCACTTCGCCGTCTGCCCGGCATGCGCCGGAGCCCGCTTGACCCTTTCTTGTTCCGGCCCTCTCGCGGCCTGCGCGGCCTTGCCGCTAGGCTGCGCCCTTCCCACGGGGCCGGTGCCGCGGACGATCGTCGGTCGGGCTCGGCGTCAGCCGGATCCGGCCGCAGCGGACCGGCCGCGTCACTCCCATCAACCTGTCACAACTCCTGAGGATTCTCTCCATGCGGAACCGCTTCCTGGCCCTGCTGGCCCCGCTGGCGCTCGCGCCGGCCCTCGCCGCCCAGGCGCCCGTGGTCTTCATCAACGAGCTGGACTGCGACCAGATCAGCACCGACAGCAACGAGTTCATCGAGTTGTTCAGCCCGTGCGGCGGCGTCTCGCTCGATGACTGCTACCTGGTGCTCTACAACGGCGCGTTCTCCGCGCCGGCGGACGCCGAGTACGCGACCATCTCGCTGGACGGGCTGACCATCCCCGCCGACGGCTACTTCGTCATCGGCCAGGCCACCGTGCTGAACGTCGACTTCACGCCGACCCTGTTCACCGCGCTCTCCCAGCTGCAGAACGGCGCCGATGGCGCGGGCATCTGGTGGGACTCGAGCGGCGTGCTCACGGACCTGTCCTTCGACAACACGACCGGCCCCGGCGGCACCGCGCTGCCGCCGGCCGCCGCGATCCTGCTCGACGCGGTGTGCTACGACACGGCCGATGTCGACGACGCGGGCCTGATCGCCAGCCTCACGCCGGGCCAGCCGCAGATCGACGAGGACGCCAACGCGATGGGCACGACGCAGTCCATCCAGCGCTTCCCGGACGGCGGCACCGCGCTGGTCACCACGACCTACGTGACCACGACGCCGACGTCGGGCGTGTCCAACGGCGGCAACAATCCGTGGACCGACCTCGGCTCGCCGCTCGCGGGCACGCTGGGCGACCCGGTCCTGGTGGGCACCGGCACGCTGGTGGCCGGCAACCCCGGCAGCCTCGAGCTGGACAACGCCAACCCGGACAGCCTGGCCTACCTCTTCGTGAGCCTGACCACGGCCGGCGGCACCAGCTTCAAGGGCGGCACGCTCTGGCCCTTCCCGTTCATCCTGCAGGCCACGGAGATGACCGACCCGCTGGGCTCGTTCGACCTGCCGTGGAGCTGCTGGCCCTCCGGCATCCCGTCCGGCACGACCTTCTACTTCCAGTACTGGATCGCCGACCCGGCTGGCCCCAAGGGCGCCGCGGCCAGCAACGGCGTGCTGGGCACCACGCCCTGACCTGAGATCCTGACCGAACCGCGGCGGGGCGCGCCGGGCGGCGCGTCCCGCCGCGTCGTTTCGGCGCCCGTCAGGTGGCGTTCCGCAGCAGATCCACGCGGTCGGTGAAGAATCCGTCCACGCCCCAACTGCGCAGCACGGCGGCGCGCGGCGCGGAGTTCACGGTCCACGCCAGCAGCGGCACCTGGCGGTTGCGCACGGCGGCCGCGAGCGGCCGCGTGAGCCGGCTCTGGTTCGGGTGCAGCGACAGCGCGCCCAGCTCCGCGAGGCGCGTCCACCAGTCGGGCGTGATGACCTCGACGCACAGGCCGCGCTGCAGGCCCGGCTCGGCCTCGCGCGCCGCCGCCAGCGCCACGTCGCTGAAGCTGGACAGCAGCGGCGGGGGCAGGCGCGCCGGCCACAGCCGCGCCACCGCCCGCGCCACGTCGCGGCCCACTTCCGCGTCGTTGCCGCCGGCGGCCTTGATCTCGACGTTGGCGCCGAGGCGCAGCTCGGCGCACAGCGCGACCACTTGCTCCAGCGCCGGCAGCCGCGTGCCGGCGAAGCCCGCCCCGAACCAGGCGCCCGCGTCCAGCCGCGACAGCGCGTCCCAGTCGCACGCGGCCGCCGGGCCGCTGCCGTCCGTGCTGCGGTCCAGCGTGTCGTCGTGCAGCAGGAACAGCCGCCCGTCGCGCGAGCGCTGCACGTCGAACTCGACCCACGTGGCGCCGAGGCGCGCCGCCGCGTGCAGCGACGGCAGCGTGTTCTCCGGCGCGTGCAGCAGGGCGCCGCGGTGGGCGATGAGGCGCGGGAAGGGGAAGGGCGCGTGGGGGCGGCTCAGGCCTCGGGCTCCATGGCGGGCCAACGGATGGTGCGACTGGCTGCGAAACGGATCAAGTCGAGCAGCGCATGGAGGCGGCCGTCACGCCGCAGGCCCTGGGCAACGCACTGGCCCGTCGAGCGGGCCTCCTTGGTGCGCCGCTCCCGGACCACGCGGTCGCGCAGTGCACACAGCATCTCCAGCGGAAAGCCGTGCAGCGGCGCCGGCCCGGGTCCGCAGGCCTCCCAGCGCGTGAGCGTGTTGACGTGGACGCACAGCACGGCCGCCAGCTCATGGCGCATCAGGCCCAGCGCCGCACGGACCTGCTGCACGTCCCCACCGGTGACGGTCGAGAGCGGATCTTCGTTGGTCATCATGGGAGGAATGACGGATGCACACCATGTGCGTTACAGATGGTGTGCATCCGTCACGGCGCTGCCGCGCGACCCCACCCGCACAACCAGGCTGAGCCGGCGTCCAGTCCGCGGGGCCCCCTCAGCCCCCCGTCCCCGCCGTGTCGCCCACCTCCGGCGAGGCCTTGCGCCCGGCGCGTTCGAAGTGTCCGACCGCCGGCAGGTGTCGCGCCGTCTCCACCGCGCGCGCCGCCAGTTCGGCCGCCGCCTCGCGCAGCGCGGCGCTCTGCTGCACGTGCCGCACGTTGCGCTCCATGTCCTCGGCGCTCCAGCCGCGGCTGTGCGCGATGAACGGGAAGGGCGGGAACACGAAGCCCAGCTCGGACCAGAAGGTGAGCAGGCCGCCGGCCACGGCCTGCACGTTGTCCTGGCCGCCGGTGATGATGAAGGCCGCCACCTTGTCCTGGATCAGCACCCTGTTGGCGATGGTGACCTGGTTCTGGATGGTGTTCATGCGCTCGACCATCTTGAGGTACAGGGCCGAGGCCTGGCCCCAGCGGATGGGCGTGGCGACGAGCAGCACGTCGCACCAGTGCACCAGCGCCTCGTACACGGCCGTGAGCTGGTCGGTCGGGTCGCGCTCGGTGATGGCGCAGGGCCAGGTGCAGGCGCGCGCGGCCTTGCTGTAGTTGCCCTCGCACTCGCGGAAGGACAGGTCGCGCAGGCGCAGCAGGCGCGTCTCGGCGCCCAGGGCGGCGGCCGCGTGCGCCAGGGCGTGCTCGAGCAGGTGGTCGCTGGTGGAATAGCGCGGGTTGTCGCGGTCCATCGCGGTGGTCGAGAGCCCCAGCACGCGGGTGCGCTCGCGCGGGCCGCGCTCGACGGGGCGCGCCAGCGGGTGCGGCGGGTGCTTGAGCAGGGCGCGCGGCGTGGCGGGCGCGAGGTCGACCCACACGTCGTCGCCGCGCAACTCGACGCGGTGAGTGGCGACGGCCTCGGCGTCGTACGGAGCGGGGCCGTGGCCGGTGCGCACGGAGTACTCCCAGGCGTGCCAGGGGCACATCACGAACTCGCCGCGGCGCTTGCCGCCGGCCAGCGGGCCGCCCTTGTGGTTGCAGACGTTGGCCAGGGCGCAGGGCCGGCCGTCCTCCCAGAACAGCGCGATGCGCGCGCCCTCGAGGGCGAGGCCGAGCGCGCCGGTCGTGCGCAGTTCGGCCAGGCTGCAGGCGCGGGTCCAACGCGAGTCCGACATGCGGGTTCCCCTGGATGGGTCCGGGATGCCGAGGACCGCGCGCGTGTTGCGCGAGGCGCCGGCGGCGGCCGAGGATAACGCCGCGCGCGGGCCGGCTGATATCGTGGCGCCCATGGACGCGGCGGCCGGAACGGGCGCGGAGGGCTCGGCCGCCAGGGGCTGGCGCGGGGAGGCGCGCGCCCAGTGGCGGCTGGCGGCGCCCGTGGTGCTGGTGCAGGTCGGGCTGTTCGCGATGGGATTCGTGGACAACGTGATGGTCGGTCATGTCGAGACCGATGTCGCGACGCAGATGGCGGGAACCGCGCTGGGCTCGCTGTACACGTGGGTGGTCCTGGCCTTCGGCATGGGCACGCTGATGGCTCTGGACCCGCTGGTGGCGCAGGCCTTCGGCGCCGGCGACCTGGCTGCCGTGACCCGCGACGTGCAGCGGGGCGTGGTGCTGGCGCTGCTCATGTCGCTGCCGGCGGCGCTGCTGCTGCAGTTCGCGGAGCCGGTGCTGCGGGCGCTGGGGCAGCAGCCGACTGCCATTCCGGTGGCGGCGGCGTATGCGCGCTGGGCCGTGCCGGGCGTGCCGGCCTTCCTGCTCTTCGTGGTGCTGCGCCAGACGCTGCAGGCGCTGCACCGCCTGCGGCCCATCGTGGTCACGGTGCTGGTGGCCAACGTGGCCAACGCCGTCCTCGACTGGGGCTTCGTGCGCGGCGAGCTCGGGCTGCCGGCGCTGGGCGGCGTGGGCTGCGCGATCGCCACGTCGCTGTGCCGCTGGCTCATGCTGGTCCTGCTGCTGGTCGGCGCGTGGCCGCTGCTGGCGCCGCACCTGCGGCCGATGCGCTGGCGCGAGGCGGCCAGGGGCCAGCCGCTGCTGGCCCTGCTGCGCCTGGGGTTGCCCAACGGCGCCATGGTGGACCTGGAGATCGCGGCCTTCGGCGCGGTGGCGCTGTGGATGAACTACCTCGGCGACGCGCAACTGGCGGGGCACCAGGTGGCGCTCAACCTGGCGGCGCTGGCCTTCATGGTCCCGCTGGGCATCTCGGCGGCGGCCGCGGTGCGCGTGGGCCACGCGATCGGTCGCGGCGACGCGCACGGCGCGCGGCTGGCCGGCAACGTGGCCATCGGCACGGGCGCGCTGGTGATGACCGTCTCGGCCGCGCTGTTCGCGCTCGTGCCGCGCACGCTGGCCGGCATCTACACCGACGAGCCCGACATCATCGCGCTGGCCGCCGTGCTGCTGCCGATCGCGGCCGTGTTCCAGGTGTTCGACGGCGTGCAGATCGCGGCCAACGGCGTGCTGCGCGGCACGGGCGACACGCGCACGCCCATGCTGGTGTACTTCATCGGCTACTGGGCCTTCGGCCTGCCGCTGGCCTGGTGGCTGGGGCTGCGGTGCGGCTACGGGCCGGCGGGCATGTGGTGGTCGCTGGTGGCGGCGCTGGCCGCGGTGGCGCTGGTGCTGGTGCTGCGCGCCCGCGCGCGTCTCGCGCGGCCGCTGGCGCGGACGAGCGTCGAGGGGCCGAACTGAAGAGACTGCTGCGAGCAACCTGCTCGCAGCAACTCTTTCATCGGGGACGATTCCCGGCCGGGCGCCCGACCGGTCGCTAGACTCTCGCCCAATGCCCGCCTTGCCGACCGCGCGCGTCGTCCGCTTCGCCGCCGCGGGCGGGCCCGAGGTGATCGGCTTCTCCGACCGCGCGCTGCGCGCGCCGCGCGCGGGCGAGCTGCTGGTGGACGTCGTCGCCTGCGGCGTGAACCGCGCCGACGTGCTGCAGCGGCGCGGCCTGTACCCGGCCCCGCCCGACGCGCCGCCGGACGTGCCGGGCCTCGAGTACGCGGGCACGGTGGTGCAGGCCGGCGCGGGCGCGGGCGGCTGGCGCGCGGGCGACCGGGTCATGGGCCTGGTGAGCGGCGGCGGCATGGCCACGCGACTGCTGGTGCCGGCGGACGAGGCGCTGCCGGTGCCGGCATGCCTGTCGCCGGAGCAGGCGGCGGCGGTGCCGGAGGCCTTCGTCACGGCGTGGGACGCGCTGGTCCGGCAGGGCGGCCTGCGCGCGGGCCAGGTGGCGCTGGTGCACGCGGCCGGCAGCGGCGTGGGCACGGCGGCGGTTCAACTGGCGGCCGACGCGGGCGCCTGCGTGGCCGGCACCTCGCGCTCCGCCGACAAGCTCGAGCGCTGCCGGCCGCTGGGCCTGCGCGTTCCGCTGCCGGTGACGCGCTCCACGCGCGAGGCGCCCGCGCGCTTCGCGGACGCGTTGCTGGCGGCCACCGGCGGGCGCGGTGCGGACGTCATCCTCGACCTGGTCGGCGCCGCCTACCTGGACGAGAACCTGCGCGCCCTTGCGCCGCGCGGGCGCCTCGTCGTGCTGGGGTTGCTGGGCGGGGCCGAGGCCGCGCTGCCGCTGGCGCGCCTGATGGAGCGCCGCGCGCGCATCACGGGCAGCACGCTGCGCACGCGCCCGGCCGACGAACGCATGGCCCTCCTGGCCGCCTTCGCCGCGCAGGTGCTGCCGCGCTTCGACGCGGGCCGGCTGCGCCCGGTGCTGGGCGCGCTGCTGCCGATGAGCGCGGTGGCCGAGGCGCACGCGCTGCTGGAGCGCAACGAGACCTTCGGCAAGGTCGTGCTGAGGTGGTGACGCGCGCGGTCGCCTCGCGACCTGCTACGGGCTCGTCCCCATCTGCGCCGAGCTGGCCGTCGCGCCCTCCGGCCCGGAGGCATCGGCCAGCCAGACCTGCATGATCACGCTGGTGCCGGGCGGCAGGTCGCTGCTCATGGCGGACGAGACCTGCAGGCCGCCGCCGGCGTTGGTGAGCAGCGCGCCGATGGCCGCCTGCGGGTCGGGAACCAGCGTGCCGCCCTTGAAGGGCAGGTTGACAGCCGAGAGTCCCAGGATGATCCAGGCGGGAGCGCCGGGCGCGGCGTTGCGCAGGCTGACGCTGACGGTCTGGCCCAGCGCGAGCTCGCCACCGACCGAGAGCACGGGCGCACCGGCGCCGCCGGGCAGCGCGCCGCCCAGGTCGGTCCAGGTCGTGTGCGGCTCCTCGGCCCAGCGCAGCGCGACGTAGGCGCGCGTGGTGTCCAGGCTGGCGTTCACGACGACGCTGCTGCTGCAGGGCACGTCGTTGCGGAAGTTGAGCGCGCCGTTGACCACCAGCGGACCGGACGCGAAGGGCGCCGCGGGCGTCACGCGGAAGGACGTCACCTTGGCCACCAGGCGGTAGACGCGGCCGGGCTGGAGCACCAGGTCCAGCGGGATGCCCGTGCGGTTGTTGCGCGGCGAGCTGGTCGCGACCCGGATGCTCTCGGGCAGGACGATCGGGGGCGAGCCGGGGGTCATGTCCCAGGCGACGACGTTGTACGCGTTGCCGGCGCAGGTCGCCGGCGCATCGAGCTGTCCGTCCACGATCAGCTCGCGCAGGTGCACGGGGTGCAAGGCGGCGCCGGTGTCCAGCTCGAGGCCCACCCAGCGGTTGGGCGTGGGCGCGGGCTGCAGCGGGCCGGGCGCCGCGGCGCCGGGCAGCTGCAGGCCGCCGTTGCCGAGCTGCAGGTCGCGCGGCGCGTTGGGCGCGGGCTCGAAGGTCTGGCCGTCCACGACCACGCGGCCGCTGCGGAAGACGCGCAGCTCGCGATCGGCGAGCGCGGCCAGGTCGATGTCGCCCAGCGCCGGGTTGACGAGGCGGTCGATGCGTCGCAGCGGACCGGCCGTGTCGCCGGGCGTCGCGCCGGGCGCGCCGGGGAAGTCCACCACGACGTCGAAGACGTGGTCGGCCGGGCCCTCGTCCGGGTCGGGCGGGAGGAAGAAGGTCAGCGCGTACTCGTTCTGGTTCAGGTAGCCGTTGGCGCTGGAGACGAACTTGCGCCGCCGCAGCGGGCCGCCGCCGGGCGAAGCGCCCTCGCCGTGCAGCACGACCTCGACCGTGGAGCCGAAGGCCGTCTGCGTGCCCCCGGGCGGGCCGTCGTCCAGCGCCAGCACGCGCACGTCGCGGCGCTCGGAGGCGTCAGCGCCCGCGTCCCACGAGGTGTTGGTCCAGAAGCTGCCGTTGAACAGGTAGTTGCCCAGCGCCAGGTCGAGGTCGCCGTCCTTGTCCCAGTCGGCCCATGCGGGCGTGGCCGAGATGGTGTAGCTGGGCGGGATGGGCGTAAGGCCCAGCGTGAACTTGCGCGCGCCCAGCTCGAGCAGGCGGTTGCGGCGGAAGACGTGGCGCGTGGAGAAGTCGATGTCGCCGTCGGCGTCCCAGTCCTCGGCCGACATCCCCAGGCCCGTGCCCAGGAAGGGCGCGTCGATGACCGAGGCCTCGGCGGCGAAGAACGAGCCGTCGCCCTGGTTCTCCCAGATGCGCGCGCCCAGCGCGGCATCGACGTAGACCACGAACAGGTCCTGGTCGCCGTCCAGGTCGTAGTCCAGGAAGACCGCGCCCTCGTCCATGTCCTTGGAGTTGCCGATGCCGCTGGACGTCGGTGGCAGCGGCAGGAACAGCGGCGCGCCGGGCGCGCAGCGGTTCTGGTAGAGGACGCCGTTGCCGTACAGGTCGAGGTCGCCGTCGCCGTCCACGTCGCACAGCTGCGCGCCCTCGGGACGCACGCCGTCGGGCGGCGGCACGTCCAGGCCGGCCGGCGTGCCCTGCTCGACGAAGCGCGGCTGCTGGCCCGGGCCGAGGTTGCGGTAGAAGAGGTTGCCCACGCCGCCCAGCACCCACGCCGGGTAGGCGGGCAGGAACAGGTCCGGCTGGCCGTCGCCGTCGACGTCGCCCCACGAGATGGTCTCGCCGTCCGCGAGGCACGGCGGCACGTCGAACTCCGCGGCCGAGACGTTGGCGAAGGCGCCGCTGCCGTCGAGGTTGCGCAGCAACTGCATGCAGGTGTCGCCGCTCAGCACCTTGCGCGGCTCGGTGGCCAGGTCGGGCAGGCCGTCCTTGTCCCAGTCGCAGAAGGCCGCGCCGTAGCGGATGGTGGCGGGCGGCAGCACGGCGTCCAGGTCCGCGGCCAGCGCCCAGCCCTGGCCCTGCAGGTTGCGCCACAGGTTCGCGGACTCGCAGGCGAACAGGTCGGGCCAGCCGTCGGCGTCGAAGTCGCCCCACGAGATGCCGTTGGTGGCGCCGATCGCGAGGCCGTAGGGGTGCTCGGGCGCGACCCACAGCGTGACGGGCAGGTCCAGCGCGCTGGCGGCCATGCCGCCGCCGCCCGGCGGCGTGACGCCCGGCGGCACGTACCAGAAGGTCAGGCTGGCCGACTGCCGCCGCTGCAGCGTGCCCAGCGACCACTGCGCGCGTGCGAGCCGGCCGCCCTGGCGCCACTCGCGCGCGTAGGTCACGTCGTGGATGGCGCCGGGCGTGCGGTTGGTCAGCAGCACCGAGACCTGCACGCCGGGCAGTCCCGGGTGCACCGACAGCTCGGTGCGCACCTTCACGTCGCCCAGCCGCCCGATGGAAACCGCGCCCTGCCCGTCCGCCACGAACTGCAGCGCCTGCAGCTCGCCGCGGCCGGCCCAGTCGGGCAGCCGTCCGGCCGCCGCGCCGACCTTGGTCTCGCGGCCCTGCACGAAGGACAGCGCGGCCCACTCGTCCACCGCGCCCGCGAGCCACGCGCCGTTGCTGCTGGGCGACAGGCGCGGCCCGCCGCCCGGCTCCAGCGGCCAGGCGCGCACGCCCTCGGCCGCCAGCAGCACGCCGCCCGGTCCCACGGCCACGCGTGCGCCCGGCGCACCCAGCCAGTGCACCGGCAGGTCGAGCACGCCCTCGGCCACGGCCGGGAACGGCGGATCGGACGCCCGCGCCGGCGCCACGATGGCGGCCGACGCGGCGGCAAGCGCGAGGCAGAGACGGGCAAGCCCACGGGCCATGCTGGGTGGGGATCCGGGGAGGGAAACGAGGTGGTCGGGGCAGGTAACCCCGCCGGCCGACTCCTACCTATCGGTCGCCGGCGATGGGGGCTTTGATTCTGCCATGGACTGCGGCCTTCGGCACCCTGTCCGTGCTGCCCCCGACGGCCCTCGCGCGGCGCTGTTGACGTTTCCCGCGAGACGGGCCGTATCCTCCGCGCCCATGGCCTGCCGCCAACTGCTGTCCGTCCTGCTGGTCGCCGCGTGCAGCGGTCCCGGCGCAGCCCCGACGCCGCCCCAGCCTGCTCGCCCGGCCGCCACGGCCGCCGCGACGCCGGTTCCGGCGTCGCCGGCCGACGACGAGTCCCTGGCCGACGACGAAGAGCTCGACGATGCCGAGCTGCCGCCCGCGCGCCGCCCGCGCGACGTGCAGGGCGCCGCGCACCGCTCCGCGCGCCTGGGCGACGCGGCGAGCGACGTCCAGGGCGTGATCACGGGCGTGGGGCCGCACGGCTTCTGGCTGCAGGATCCGCAACCCGACGACGACCCGGCCACGTCCGAGGGCCTCTACGTGCACTGGGACCCGCCGCTCGTCGATGGCGCCGACCTGCAGCCGGGCCAGCGCGTCTCCGTCGCGGGCCGCGTGGCCGAGTTCACGCCCACCAACCGCAGGGAGCAGTTGCCGGTCACGCAACTGGAGGCCGCGTCCGTGCGCGTCCTCGCTCATGACCAGCCGCTGCCCGCCCCGGTCGTGCTGGGTCGCCACGGCCGCGTGCCGCCGGGCGCGCTGGTGTGCGACGACGCCGTCGACGGCGACGGCACCGCCGGACCCTTCGACCCCGCGGCCGACGGCCTCGATTTCTGGGAGAGCCTCGAGGGCATGCTGGTCGAGCTGCGCGAACCCGTGGCCTGCGGCCCGACCTCCTCGCTCAACGAGCTGTGGGTGCTGGCCGACGGCGGCGCCGGCGCCGCGCCGCGCACCGCCCGCGGCGGCATCGCGCTGGTCCCCGGCGACGTCAACCCCGAGCGCATCCTGCTGGCCGCGCTGCTCGCCGACGTGCCGCGCGTCGACGTCGGCACGCGCCTCGCGACCGCCGGCGCGCCGGTCGTGCGCGGCGTGGTCGACTACGCCTTCGGCAACTATCGCGTGCTGGTCGCCGCGCCCTGCGAGGCCGTCGGCGCTGGCGTGCGGCCCGAATCCGTGAGCCCGGCCCGCGACGACGAGCTGCTGGTGGCCAGCTTCAACGTCGAGAACCTCTCGCCCGCCTCCGGCGCCGGCAAGTTCACGGCCCTCGGCCAGATCATCGCGCGCAACCTCGCCGCGCCCGACCTGCTGGCGCTGGAGGAGGTGCAGGACGACAGCGGCCCCGTGAACGACGGCGTCACCGGCGCCGCCGAGACGCTGCGCCTGCTGGTCGAGGCCATCGTGGCCGCGGGCGGCCCGGCCTACCGCGCGGCCGAGGTCGCGCCCGTCGACGGCGCCGACGGCGGCCAGCCCGGCGGCAACATCCGCTGCGTCTTCCTGTGGCGCGAGGACCGCGGGCTGGCGCTGGTGTCACGCCCCGACGGCGACGCCGCCTCGCCCGCGCGCGTCGCGGCCGACGACGAGGTCTGGCGCGAGACGCGCAAGCCGCTGGCGGCCGAGTTCGCCTGGCGCGGCCGCCCGCTGTTCGCCGTGGCCAACCACTGGAGCAGCAAGGGCGGCGACGACCCGCCCTTCGGCTGGCGCCAGCCTCCGCTGCAGAAGACCGCGCCGCAGCGCGTCGCGCAGGCCCGCAGCGTGCGCGCCTTCGTGGACGGACTGCACGCCGCCGACGCTCAGGTGCTGGTGCTGGGCGACCTGAACGATTTCTGGTTCAGCGAGGCCGTCGGCGTGCTGACGGCCGGCGGCGCGCTGGTCAACCTCACCGACCGGCTGCCCGAGGCCGAGCGCTACAGCTACGTCTGGCAAGGCAACAGCCAGCAGCTCGACCACATCCTGGCCAGTCCCGCGCTCGCGGCGGCCTGCCTCGAGGCGCGCCCGGTGCACGTGGACTGCGAGTTTGCCGGGCAGGTCAGCGACCACGATCCGCTGCTGGCGCGGCTGAGGCTGCCGTAGCCGGCCGGCCTCAGCCCTCGCGTCCGACCCGGCGCAGCACGTCCACGCGGTCGTTGTGGCTGTGCGTGAATCCCATGGCCCGCTCCGCCGCCACCGTCTCGCGCGCCCTGAAGGCGACCACGTAGCCGCGCCGCCAGCGCGCGCTGGTGTTGCCGCCCGAGCCGTGCAGCGTGCGCTCGTGGTGCACCGAGACGTCGCCCGGCTGCAGCCGGGCCGGCACGGGCCGGTCGTCGTCGCGCAGCGTGGCCACCAGCGTGTGGCTCCGCTGGCGGTCGCCGAGCAGCGGCGCGTGCGGGCGCAGGCGCGGCTCGGCGTGGCTGCCGGGCACGAACTGCACGCAGCCGTTGTCCAGGTCGGTCACGTCCAGCGCCAGCCAGAACGAGGCGGTGCGCGTGTCGGGCGTCACCGGCCAGTAGGCCAGGTCCTGGTGCCAGTGGAAGACGGCGTCGGCGCGGCCCGGCGGCTTGGCCACGAACTGGTCGTAGTCCAGCTCCATGTCCGGCCCGCAGAGCTGAGTGGCCACGTCGGCGGCGCGTCGCTCGTAGACGTTGCCGGCCAGCGGCGGGTGGTAGCGGCGCGGCAGCATGACGTTCACGATCGAGAACTGCTCGAGCGGGCGCTCGTAGTCGGCCGTCATGTCGCAGAAGTCGCGGCCCGCGACCGGGATCTCGCGGCGCAGGAAGCGCATGGCGATGCGCGTCAGCGCGTCCAGCTCGTCCGGCGCCAGCAGGCCGCGCAGCACGACCCAGCCGTCGCGCTCGAAGGCGGCGCGGTCGGCGTCGCCGACGGGGTAGCGCGGACCGTCGCGGCCGGACGGGGAGGGGGGCATGGGGCCAGAGTGTAGCGGGACCGGTCTCGCAGCGCGGCCGTGACGCAGGCACACCATCTGCACACTCCATGGTGTGCATGTGTCACGGCGGGCGGCGAGGGATGCGCCCGCGCGCCGCGCCTGCGGTCGTCACACCACCCAGCGCGTCTGCTGCCGCGGAAGGGGATCACGGGCGGGACGGCAGCCGAGCGGCGCGGGCCTGCGGGGCCAGCGCCGCCCGCAGCCGCGCCGCCTCGCCCTACGGGACGAGCGCCTTCAACCCGTTGGTCGCGGCGAAGCCCTTGGGCCCTGCGGCGTCGCTGATCCAGCCCTGGAAGTAGAGGGCGAAACCGGGCGGCAGGCCCGGCGGCCAGGAGTCGACCAGCGGCAGCGTGCCGCCCAAGGTGG